>MAAC01015736.1_pt1 | contig 75774 bp, 86 predicted proteins | sample 1115981 | NCBI WGS metagenome assembly MAAC01 (sample SAMN04961126, study PRJNA320927) | seawater metagenome | isolation source: sample BD02T64 sea water enriched with oil for 64 days | place: USA:Gulf of Mexico | collected 2013-07-27
ACATACAGATGGTTGTTACCTTGATCGCACCGATTGCGATGGAAGATGGCCTGCGCTTTGCGATCCGTGAAGGTGGTCGTACGGTAGGTGCGGGTGTTGTCGCTAAGATTATTGAGTAATGGGTCAATCTGCTTAGTATCTGACGCTAAGTGTCAGATAAAAAAGTCGCCCTTATGTTGGTATGACCGGGGTGGCTTTTTAGTGGTTGGCAGGGGTTGAAAGCTGTCGGCTTGTTCTCTCTAGAGAAAACCCAAGAAAGATCAGGATTTTTGCTTGACAGGATGGGGTCTCAGCCTTAAGATTCGCCTCCTTTTTCAGGGTCTCAAATAAGTGAGGCCTGTAGGCTCTTTAGATAGTTGGAGTTTGATTCCATGCAGGATCAACGTATTCGAATTCGCCTCAAGGCATTTGATCACAAGCTGATTGATGCTTCGACGCAAGAAATTGTTGAGACGGCCAAGCGTACCGGCGCCCAAATTCGTGGCCCGATTCCGCTACCGACTCGGAAAGAACGTTTCACTGTTCTGATTTCGCCGCACGTGAACAAAGATGCGCGAGACCAGTATGAAATCCGCACCCATAAGAGGTTGCTGGATATCGTCGAGCCAACAGAGAAGACTGTTGATGCTTTGATGAAATTAGATTTAGCCGCTGGTGTTGAAGTTCAAATCAGCTTGGCGTAAGTAGTACAAGCAATAGAAAAAACCCAGGCCGGGCCAACGCCGGGCGGGTGTAACGCTCTGAAATGGGCGGCCATAGCGGGTAACAGCCCCGTACACTATGAGGTTACAGAGATGACAATTGGTATTGTCGGCCGCAAATGCGGTATGACACGAGTATTCAGCGACGAAGGTGCATCCATCCCGGTCACAGTGATCGAGGTAGAGCCAAATCGTATCGCCCAAATTAAGACTGATGAAGCTGATGGTTACTCTGCAGTGCAGGTGACAGTCGGTACTCGTCGTGCCTCCCGTGTAAGAAAGTCTGAAGCTGGTCATTTCGCGAAAGCGGGTGTTGAAGCCGGTCGAGGAAGCTGGGAGCTGCGCTTGGATGGCGGGCAGGATGGTCTAGAGGTAGGCGGCAGCATTGCTGCTGATCAATTTGAAGTTGGTCAGAAGGTTGATGTTACTGGTACTTCTAAGGGTAAGGGCTTTCAGGGTGTAATTAAGCGTTATAATTTCGCCATGCAGGATGCTACTCACGGCAACTCCTTGTCTCACCGTGCTCCTGGTTCAATTGGGCAATGTCAAACACCTGGCCGTGTCTGGAAAGGCAAGAAAATGGCTGGCCACATGGGATCAGAGCGTGTAACGACTCAGAATCTTGAAATTGTACGTGTTGACACCGAACGCAACCTGCTCCTTATTAAAGGTGCGGTACCGGGTGCGCCTGGTGGCGATGTGATCGTTCGTGCAGCTGTTAAGAGCTGAGGGAATCGTCGATGGAATTAAATATAGCAACAACAAAGGGTAACTCAGGAACTGTTGAAGTTTCCGACGTGGCCTTTGGAAAAGAATATAACCAGGATCTGGTGCACCAAGCAGTGACAGCCTATTTGGCTGGGGCTCGTCAAGGTACTCGCGCTCAGAAAAACCGTGCTGCTGTGTCAGGCGGTGGTCGCAAGCCTTGGGCTCAGAAAGGTTCTGGTCGTGCTCGTGCAGGTACTATTCGAAGCCCTATATGGCGCTCCGGTGGTGTGACATTTGCCGCTCAGCCTCAGGATCACTCCCAGAAGCTGAATCGTAAAATGTACCGCGCTGCACTGCGCTCCATTATTTCAGAGCTTGCTCGTCAGGAGCGCTTGGTGGTGGTTGAGGCCTTCGATCTGGAAGCGCCAAAAACCAAAGACCTAGTGCAAAAGCTGGGCGAATATAACTTGAAGGACGTGCTGATTGTGACTGAAGAAGTCAGCGAGAATCTCTACCTGTCATCTCGGAACCTGCACAAGGTTGATGTTCGTGATGTTGTAGGTGTTGATCCAGTGAGTCTTATCCGGTTTGAAAAAGTGTTGGTGACTGTGCCGGCGCTTAAGAAAATTGAGGAGATGCTGGCATGAATCAGGAGCGTATCTTCAAAGTGCTGTTAGGTCCGCACATTACAGAGAAAACGGCGGCGGCTGGCGAAACTAGCAATCAAGTGGTGTTTAAAGTGGCCACTGATGCAGCCAAGCCAGAAGTGAAGGCGGCTGTTGAGCAGTTGTTCAGTGTTAATGTGCTTGATGTTCGCATCATCAAGGTTAAGGGCAAGACCAAACAAGCTAAGCAAGGTTTGGGTAAGCGCTCTGATTGGAAAAAGGCGTATGTGCGCCTGGAGCAGGGTCAAGACATCGACTTTGCAGTTGTTGAATAAGGGGTTGTTGAGATGCCAGTTTTAAAGAGAAAGCCAACGTCTCCCGGTCGCCGCTTTGTTGTCAGCGTTGTTAGTCCTGACTTGCATAAAGGCGAGCCCTACGCGCCATTGCTTGAAAAGAAATCAAAATCTGGTGGCCGCAATAACAATGGACGAATTACTACTCGTCATATTGGCGGCGGCCACAAGCAGCACTATCGCGTTATAGATTTTAAGCGTAATAAAGATGGCATTCCGGGCGCCGTTGAGCGCCTAGAATACGATCCAAACCGTACCCCTTATATAGCATTGGTGTGCTATGCCGATGGAGAGCGCCGCTATATTATCGCGCCCAAAGGTGTAAAGGCTGGAGATAAAATTCAGTCTGGCGAGGATGCGCCAATCAAAGTGGGTAACACTCTGCCGCTGCGTAATATTCCAGTGGGTAGTGTGGTTCACTGTCTTGAGATGAAGCCTGGCAAGGGTGCGCAAATTGCACGAAGTGCTGGTACCTCAGCTCAGCTGGTGGCTCGAGAAGGACAATATGCAACTGTGCGTTTGCGCAGTGGCGAAATGAGAAAAGTACCTGTAGATTGCCGTGCCACCATTGGAGAAGTATCTAATAGTGAACACAGTCTGCGGTCACTAGGTAAGGCTGGTGCATCTCGCTGGCGTGGTGTTCGTCCAACGGTTCGTGGTGTTGCTATGAACCCGGTGGATCACCCACATGGTGGTGGTGAAGGGCGTACCTCTGGTGGTCGTCATCCGGTATCGCCTTGGGGTACACCTGCTAAAGGTTACAAAACACGTAAAAACAAGCGTACGAACAATATGATTGTTCGCAGTCGCAGTAAGTAAGATAAGAGGAAACAACAGTGCCACGTTCTCTCAAAAAAGGCCCGTTTATTGACCTGCATCTTGTAAAGAAGGTCGATGAAGCGCTAGAAAAAAATGATAGACGCCCGATCAAAACTTGGTCGCGTCGTTCCATGGTCAGCCCCGATATGGTTGGTTTGACAATCGCTGTTCATAACGGGCGCCAACACGTGCCGGTACTGGTCAACGAAGAAATGGTTGGACATAAACTCGGCGAATTCGCCCCGACGCGGACCTATCGTGGTCATGTCGCGGATAGAAAAGCCAAGTAAGAGGTAGGTGACTGTGGAAGTAGCAGCTAAATTGAGCGGAGCTAAGTTGTCCGCCCAGAAAGCACGTCTTGTAGCCGACCAGGTTCGCGGCAAGCAAGTTGACGATGCACTGAATATTTTGGCTTTCAGCCCTAAAAAGGGTGCAGGCCTTATTAAGAAAGTGTTGGAGTCAGCCATTGCAAATGCTGAGCACAATGAAGGTGCAGATGTAGACGAGCTTCGGGTGTCGACAATTTTTGTCGATGAAGGTACGACCATGAAGCGTATAAAGCCCAGAGCAAAGGGTCGCGCCGATCGGATATTAAAGCGTAGCTGTCACATCACTGTGAAAGTGGCCGATGAGGAGACCGTTTAATGGGTCAGAAAGTGCATCCAACTGGTATTCGTCTGGGTATTGTTAAAAAACATACTTCAGTCTGGTACGCCGGTCAGAAAGATTATGCAGACAAGCTCAATAATGATCTTGAGGTGCGTGACTTCATCAGTAAGAAGCTGTCACATGCATCTGTAAGCAGGATTGAGATTGAGCGCCCTGCGCAGACAGCTCGTATCACTATCCACACTGCCCGTCCCGGTATCGTGATTGGTAAAAAGGGTGAAGATGTCGAGAGGCTGCGTAACGAAGTATCCGCGCAGATGGGCGTTCCTGTGCATATTAATATTGAAGAGGTTCGTAAGCCGGACCTTGATGCAATACTTGTTGCCGAGGGCGTGGCGTCGCAGCTGGAACGTCGAGTAATGTTTCGTCGTGCCATGAAGCGTGCAGTACAAAATGCTATGCGCCAGGGTGCCAAAGGTATCAAAATTCAGGTCGGCGGCCGTCTTGGTGGCGCAGAAATTGCGCGCTCCGAGTGGTACCGTGAAGGCCGTGTTCCGCTTCACACACTGCGTGCTGATATTGACTATGGCACAGCAGAAGCATCCACAACTTACGGCATCATTGGCGTAAAGGTTTGGATCTTTAAGGGTGAAGTAATCGGCGGTGAAGAGGCGGCGCAAGCGCCAGCCAAAAAATCACCGGGCAAAAAGAAGTAAGTTTGCGAGTTAAGGGTCAAGCGAAATGCTGCAACCGAAACGTACAAAATTCCGTAAGCAACACAAGGGCCGCAACCGTGGTCTGGCATTGCGCGGTAGTAAAGTAAGCTTTGGCGAGTTCGGCCTAAAGGCCACTGGGCGCGGACGTCTTACTGCGCGCCAGATAGAAGCTGCTCGTCGGGCAATGACCCGTCACATCAAGCGTGGTGGAAAGATCTGGATTCGGGTATTCCCCGACAAGCCGATCACCAACAAGCCTCTTGAGGTGCGGATGGGTAAAGGTAAGGGCAACGTTGAATACTGGATTGCCCAGATTCAGCCAGGTAAGGTGCTCTACGAGATGGATGGTGTGTCTGAGGAATTGGCCCGTGAAGCATTTGCTCTCGCTGCTGCCAAATTGCCGGTTGAAACCACCTTTGTTATACGATCGGTGATGTAATGAAAGCCAATGAATATCGTGAAAAATCAGTTGATGAGCTGAACCAGGAGCTGAATAGCCAACTGGAACAACAGTTCAAGCTGCGTATGCAGGCGTCTACAGGCCAATTGGGCCAGAGCCACAAAATTAAAGAAGCGCGCAATAATATTGCTCGTATTAAAACAGTGCTGAATGAGAAAGCGGGTAGCTGAGATGACTGAAGCAGAGAAAAAAGCTCGTACGCTGTCAGGTCGAGTTGTCAGCGATAAGATGGATAAGAGTATTACGGTTCTCGTTGAGCGCCGTGTTAAACACCCCATGTACGGCAAGATTATAAATAAGTCCACGAAAGTAAAAGCCCACGATGAAACTAATGAGTGTCGTGCTGGTGATGTGGTGACGATTGCGGAAACTCGCCCTCTGTCCAAGACAAAATCTTGGGCGCTGGTCAACATCGACGAGCGTGCCACCGAAATTTAACCGGTAGGCAGCAGTAACGGGTTCGGAGATATACGATGATTCAAACAGAAAGTTACCTGGAAGTGGCAGACAACAGCGGTGCACGTCGCGTTATGTGTATCAAAGTGTTGGGCGGGTCTCACCGTCGTTATGCCAGAGTGGGCGACATTATTAAGGTTACTGTTAAGGAAGCGATTCCACGCGGTAAGGTAAAAAAAGGTCAGGTGATGAACGCAGTTGTGGTTCGCACCAGAAAGGGTGTACGTCGTCCAGACGGCAGTCTGATCAAGTTTGACGATAACGCCGCGGTTCTTTTGAACCAGCAGTTGGCTCCAATCGGTACCCGTATTTTTGGGCCGGTAACTCGTGAGCTGCGTAGCGAACGTTTCATGAAAATTATCTCTCTGGCACCTGAAGTGCTCTAAGCCAGAGGCGAGGAAAGGGTTATGCGCAAGATTAAACGTGATGACGATATCATCGTTATCGCCGGGAAAGACAAAGGTAAACGCGGCAAGGTGCTGAAAGTACAAGATGACGGCCGCCTTATTGTCTCTGGTGTAAACATGATTAAGAAGCATCAGAAACCAAATCCGCAAATGAATGTTCAGGGCGGTATTATTGAAAAGGAAGCTGCTATACAGGTTTCCAACGTGGCTATCTTCAACGGGGCTGCCAGTAAGGCGGATCGCGTTGGTTTTAAAGTGTTAGAAGACGGCAAGAAAATCCGCGTCTTCAAATCCAACGGCGAAGCCGTTGACGCCTAATTTGACAGGAAACTGACATGGCAAGGCTGAACGAAGTTTATAAAAAAGAAATCGCTCCCAAGTTGAAAGAAGAGCTTGGTCTGGCGAATGTGATGGAAATACCAAAGATCACCAAGATCACTCTGAATATGGGTGTGGGTGAAGCTCTTGGTGATAAAAAGGCACTTGAGAATGCAGTTGCTGACATGGCACAAATTGCCGGTCAAAAACCCATTATCAACAATGCTCGTAAATCTATCGCTGGTTTTAAAGTACGTGAAGGTTGGCCTATTGGTTGTAAGGTGACCTTGCGCGGAGAACGCATGTATGAATTTCTGGAGCGATTGATTTCAATCGCTATCCCACGCATTCGTGATTTCCGTGGTATTAGCCCCAAATCGTTTGATGGTCATGGCAACTTTTCCATGGGTGTTACCGAACAGATTATTTTTCCAGAAATTGATTACGACAAAGTGGACACAATACGTGGCATGGATATCACCATCACCACAAGTGCCCGTAATAATGACGAAGGTCGTGCCTTGTTGCGCGCCTTCAGCTTCCCACTGAAGGGTTGAGGTTAGACAATGGCAAAAGTATCCATGATCGAGCGTGAGAAGAAGCGCTCACGCACAGTTGCCAAGTTTGCAGAGAAACGTGCTGCGCTGAAGGCGATTATTAATGCTCCTGATAGCTCTGAAGAAGAGCGCTGGGAAGCTCAGGTAAAACTGCAGCAACTGCCGCGTGATGCAAGCCCTTCTCGTCAACGGAACCGTTGTCGTCAAACAGGTCGCCCTCACGGTGTTTACCGTAAGTTTGGGTTGTGTCGTATCAAGTTACGTGAAGCAGCCATGCGCGGTGATGTGCCTGGTCTGGTTAAGGCGAGCTGGTAAGCAGCGTCGCCAATTGAGGAATTGAACTGATGAGTATGCAAGACCCACTATCAGATATGTTGACCCGCATCCGCAATGCGCACATGGCGGAAAAACAAACTGTTTCTATGCCTTCCGCCAAGCTGAAAGTGGCTGTGGCTCAAGTGCTACAGGACGAAGGTTATATCAATGGCTTTAATGTGGCTGAGGGTGCAAAGCCTGAGCTGACAGTTGACCTGAAATATTTTGAAGGCAAGCCTGTCATTGAAGAAATTGATCGCTATAGCCGTCCAGGACTTCGTAAGTATTCAGGTTCATCTGAGTTGCCAACTATTCGTAGTGGGTTGGGTGTTGCCATCGTATCAACAAGCAAGGGCGTAATGACCGACCGTGCTGCCCGCGCCGCCGGTATCGGTGGTGAGGTCCTTTGCACAGTATTCTAACGGGATAGTCGATATGTCTAGAGTTGCAAAAAATCCGGTAAGTATCCCGGCTGGTGTTGAGGTTACTTTCAACAACAGTGAGATTTCTGTCAAAGGTAGTAAGGCTACGTTGTCTATGCCTGCCAATGACAAAGTAGAAATCAAGCAGGAAGACAATGTGTTGACCTTCGAGCCGAAAGACGGTAGCACGCAGGCTAACGCAATGTCAGGAACAATCCGCTCTTTGGTCAACAACATGATTATTGGTGTTGTTCAGGGTTTTGAAAAAAAGTTACAGCTAATCGGTGTTGGTTATCGTGCGCAGGCTCAGGGTAACAAGTTAAATTTGACGTTGGGTTTTTCACACCCAGTTGTGTACGAATTGCCGAAGGGCTTGACGGCAGAGACGCCAAGTCAAACTGAAATTGTGCTGAAAGCGGCCGACAAACAGTTGCTCGGACAGGTAGCGGCAGAGATTCGCGCCTTCCGTCCACCAGAGCCTTATAAGGGCAAGGGTGTTCGCTATGCGGATGAGCAAGTACGTCGTAAAGAAGCGAAGAAGAAGTAGGTCAGGATTATGAGCGATAAGAAACAATCACGCCTGCGTCGTGCACGACGTGCTCGCAGCAAAATTCAGGAGCTAGGTGCGAACCGGCTGTGCGTCAACCGCACCCCGCGACATATCTATGCACAAGTTATTTCACCGGATGGTGGTCATGTTCTGGCTAGTGCCTCAACACTCGATACGACATTGCGTTCAGGCCAAACCGGTAACGTTGATGCTGCAACGAGCGTTGGATCGCTGCTAGCTGAGCGTGCTAAAGAAGCTGGCATTACCAAGGTTGCATTTGACCGCAGCGGTTTTAAATACCACGGTCGCGTCAAGGCGTTGGCTGAAGCCGCGCGTGAAGCCGGTCTTGAATTCTAAAGGTTTATTGATATGGCTAGAGATCAAAGAGACACAGCAGCGGATGAAGGCCTCCAGGAAAAACTGGTACAGGTTAACCGCGTAGCTAAAACCGTTAAAGGTGGTCGTATCTTCGGCTTTACTGCTTTAACAGTTGTTGGCGATGGTAACGGTAAGGTTGGGTTCGGTCGCGGTAAAGCGCGCGAAGTACCTCAGGCAATTCAGAAAGCAATGGAAGCCGCCCGCCGCAATATGATCAATGTTGATTTGGATGGTTCTACTATCCAGTACGCCATCAAAGCTAATCACGGTGCTTCCAAGGTTTATATGCAACCGGCATCGGAAGGTACAGGTGTTATTGCTGGTGGCGCGATGCGTGCAGTATTAGAAATTGCTGGTGTTCAAAACGTACTGGCCAAATGTTACGGCTCTACTAACCCGGTGAATGTGGTTCGTGCGACCTTTAAGGCGCTCCAAACAATGTCATCTCCGGACTCAGTAGCCGCTAAGCGCGGAAAAACTGTAGAAGAGATTCTGAATTAAGCACGGCAATTGCCGTACGACGTACAACGGAAGCTTTACCATGGCGAAGGCTAATAAAATTAAGGTTACACAGGTGCGCAGCACCAATGGCCGTCTGGCAGCACACAAAGCCTGTGTTGCTGGCTTGGGCCTGCGTCGGATCAACCATACTGTTGAAGTAGAAGATACTCCATCGGTGCGGGGCATGATCAATAAAGTTCACTATTTGGTTAAGGTTGAGGGAGAGTAATATGCGTCTTAATACGCTAAGTCCCGCACCCGGCAGAATTAAAGAAGGTAAGCGTGTCGGTCGTGGTATCGGTAGCGGCCTGGGTAAAACTGCTGGCCGTGGCCACAAAGGTCAAAAGTCCCGTTCAGGCGGAAGTGTTCGCCCAGGGTTTGAAGGCGGTCAGATGCCGCTGCAAAAACGCTTGCCGAAATACGGTTTTACTTCACGCATATCCCGTGTGACAGCTGAGATTCGTTTGAGCGAACTAAATAAAGTTGAAGGTGATGTTGTCAGTGTTGAGTCGTTGCGTAGCGCCGGTTTGATTAACAACAATATTACCCGCGCCAAGGTTTTTCTGTCTGGTGAGTTGAAGAAAGCTGTGACAGTAAAAGGTTTGCGTATTACCAAGGGTGCTCTGGCCGCGATTGAAGCCGCTGGCGGAAAGGTAGAAGAGTAAAACCTGATGGCAAAACCCGGTAACATGCCACAAGGCAATATGAAAGGTTTGGGCGAGCTTTGGGCTCGCCTTCGCTTTTTGTTTATAGCGCTTGTGATCTACCGCATCGGAACTCATATTCCGGTACCTGGGATTGATCCAGACCGGTTGTCTGACTTGTTTAGTCAGAATCAAGGTACCATCGTTGGCATGTTCAACATGTTCTCTGGTGGCGCTCTGGAGCGTATGAGTATTCTGGCGCTAGGCATTATGCCTTATATCTCTGCGTCTATTATCATGCAGTTGATGACGGCGGTTACCCCCTCTTTAGAACAGCTAAAGAAGGAAGGTGATGCCGGTCGTCGAAAAATTAATCAGTACACCCGCTATGGAACAGTATTTCTTGCCACGATTCAGGCAATTGGTATGTCAGTGGGACTGGCTGGTCAAGGGTTGGCTTATGCCCCTGACTTTAGTTTTTACTTTATTGCCGTTGTGTCACTAGTGACTGGTGCTGTTTTCCTGATGTGGTTGGGTGAACAAATTACAGAACGGGGTGTTGGTAACGGTATTTCGATGTTGATTTTTGCCGGTATTGTTGCAGGGATTCCATCTGCCATCGGCCAAGCATTTGAGTCATCGAGACAGGGCGACTTACATATATTGGCTCTATTGCTTGTAGCTATTTTGGCCGTTGCTGTAGTCTACTTTGTTGTATTTATTGAACGTGGACAGCGTCGGATTACTGTCAATTATGCACAGCGCCAGCCAGGGCGTGGCCCAGCGCAAGCTAGTCACTTGCCCCTAAAAGTGAATATGGCCGGGGTAATACCAGCTATTTTTGCGAGCAGCTTATTATTGTTTCCTGCCTCTATTGCGCAGTGGTTTGGTCAGGGTGCTGATAGTCCGGACTGGCTACAGGATATGGCCCTGTTTATTGGCCCAGGCCAACCGCTACATGTCTTGCTATTTGCGGGATTAATCATGTTCTTCTGCTTTTTCTATTCAGCGTTGATGTTCAACCCGAAAGAGATGGCCGACAATTTGAAGCGCGGTGGCGCTTTTCTCCCAGGTATACGCCCGGGTGAGCAGACAGCAAAATACATCGATGGCGTGATGACCAGATTGACCTTGGTCGGTGGCTTATATATGACGGCTGTTTGTTTATTGCCGCAGTTTTTAAATATTTATTTTAATGTGCCATTTTATCTCGGCGGAACATCGCTGTTGATTGCCGTGGTAGTAACAATGGATTTTATGGCTCAGGTACAGTCTCACCTGATGTCACATCAGTATGAATCACTGATGAAAAAATCAAATTTGAAAGGCTCTGGCGGCAGAAACCGCTAGTTGAAGTTGAGGTAACCCTATGAAAGTACGTGCTTCTGTTAAAAAAATGTGCCGCAACTGTAAGATTGTTAAGCGTAAAAGTGTCGTTCGTGTAATCTGCAGTGTTGAACCCCGTCATAAACAGCGTCAGGGTTAATTGCACGGAGTTATTGATTTTTATTGCTGCTGAAGCTATCCTTTTGCGCCTTTTTTCGTCAGTTCCCAGTTGGGAATGAGTAAAAGGTAAGAAAGGCAGCAGTCAAACATTAAAGTGGAGTAAAGTGATGGCCCGTATTTCCGGTGTCAACATCCCCGATAACAAACATACCGTGATCTCTCTCACTTATGTTTTCGGGATTGGCCGTACGACTGCCAAGGCGATTTGTGCTGAGGTGGGTATTGCTGAAGACGTGAAAATTTCTGATCTGACCGAAGTGCAGATGGACTCTGTGCGGGCCGCTGTCAGTGGGCGCGCAGTAGAGGGTGATCTACGTCGCGAAGTTAACATGAACATTAAACGGTTGATGGACCTGGGTTGTTATCGAGGCCTCCGTCACCGTCGTGGCCTACCACTCCGTGGTCAGCGCACTAAAACTAATGCGCGTACCCGTAAAGGCCCTCGCAAGCCCATCAAGCGATAGGAATTGATAGTCATGGCAAAGCCTGCACAAAAAACTACCCGTAAAAAGGTAAAAAAGACAGTTGTTGATGGTGTGGCACACATTCACGCTTCTTTTAACAATACGATTGTCAACATCACTGACCGCCAGGGTAATACCCTGAGTTGGGCGACTGCTGGTGGCTCCGGTTTCCGTGGTTCTCGCAAAAGCACCCCGTTTGCAGCCCAGGTGGCAGCCGAACGTGCTGGCCTTGCTGCGCAGGAATATGGACTGAAGAACCTGGATGTTGAAGTGAAGGGCCCTGGCCCAGGACGCGAATCTGCCGTTCGAGCACTTAATAATGCAGGTTATAAAATTACCAACATTACCGACGTGACGCCGATCCCGCACAATGGATGTCGTCCGCCGAAAAAACGTCGCGTATAACGAGGATAGTTGACTAATGGCAAGATATCTCGGACCGACTTGTAAGCTTTCACGCCGTGAGGGTACCGACCTTTTCTTAAAGAGCGGGATTCGCCCACTGGAATCCAAGTGCCGTGCTGATAGCGTACCTGGACAGCATGGGCAGCGCCGTAGCCGCCTTTCAGACTATGGCGTGCAATTACGTGAAAAACAAAAAGTACGTCGTATTTATGGTGTGCTGGAGAAACAATTTCGCAACTACTACAAAGAAGCTGCTCGACTGAAGGGTGCAACGGGCGAAAACTTGCTGCAACTTTTGGAGCGCCGTTTGGATAATGTCGTTTATCGTATGGGCTTTGGTTCTACCCGTGCGGAAGCGCGTCAGCTGGTTGCACACAACGCTATTCTCGTGAATGGTAAGAAGGCAAATATTGCTTCCTACCGTGTCAATGAGGGCGATGTAGTTAGTATTCGCGAGAAATCAAAGAGTCAATTGCGTATCCAGTCAGCCATACAAATTGCTGCTCAGCGTAGCGATATTGAGTGGATTGAAGTTGATGCGAGCAAAATGGAAGGCACCTACAAACGTGTTCCTGATCGCAGCGACCTTCCCGCCGAAATCAATGAAAACCTCATTGTGGAACTTTACTCTAAGTAAAGGACGGTAAGGCTGAAGACCAGTTAAGCGACACCATACAGGTACCGATATGCAAACATCAGTAAACGAGTTTTTGACGCCGAGAACGATCGACGTTACCGAATATAGTCCTACACACGCTAAAGTGGTACTTGAACCACTTGAACGTGGATTTGGACACACGCTAGGCAACGCTTTGCGTCGTATTCTGCTCTCATCCATGTCTGGCTCTGCCATTGTCGAAGTCGAGATTGATGGCGTTCTGCATGAGTACAGTAGTATCGAAGGTGTTCAAGAGGATGTTATTGAAATCCTGTTGAACCTTAAAGATGTTGCCATTGTTTTACATGATAAGGATGAAGTAACCCTTACCCTGAAAAAGAAAGGGAAAGGCGTAGTTACCGCTGGGGATATTCAAGTGGATAACTCCACTGAAATTAAGAACCCTGAGCATGTTATTGCCAATATCACAGGTAAAGCAGAACTCAATATGCAACTGCATGTAGTTCGTGGTCGCGGTTATCAGCCAGCTAATACTCGTGCCAACGATGAAGAAGAAACCAGTGCTATTGGTCGACTTCAGTTGGACGCCACATTCAGCCCTGTTCGTCGTGTATCTTATGTGGTTGACAGTGCTCGTGTTGAACAGCGTACAGACTTGGACAAGTTGGTACTTGATCTGGAAACAGACGGTACGCTTGACCCGGAAGAATCTATTCGTCGCGCGGCTACAATTTTGCAACAGCAGCTTGCCGTTTTCGTCGATTTAGAAAGCGAAAGTCTATCGGAGCCTGCTGAAAAAGAAGAAGAAGTTGATCCAATTCTGCTTCGTCCAGTTGATGATCTGGAGCTGACCGTGCGATCTGCGAACTGTTTAAAAGCAGAGAGCATCTATTACATTGGCGACCTTATTCAGCGTACTGAGGTTGAATTGCTGAAGACCCCTAACCTGGGCAAGAAGTCGCTGACTGAAATTAAGGATGTGCTCGCTTCTAGGGGCCTGTCGCTAGGAATGCGCCTGGAAAACTGGCCACCTGCCAGCCTGCGCACAGAAGACGAATTAGTTTAATTTACTGACCACCTGAAATTTGGTGGATTGGTTGAACAGAGTTTATTGCTGCGAAAGCAACACATTGTGAGGAAGTTGAATCATGCGTCATCGTTATAGTGGCCGCAAATTAAGCCGTACTGGTGCTCACCGCCGTGCCATGTTCCGAAACATGACAACGTCTTTGGTCGAACATGAGCTGATCAAAACGACATTGCCTAAAGCCAAAGAATTACGCCGCTTTGCTGAGCCATTAATTACACTGGCTAAGCAGGACAGTGTTGCTAATCGTCGCCTTGCTTTCAGCCGTTTACAAGATAAGGCTGCTGTTGGAAAACTATTCAGTGAGCTGGCTCCACGTTATGAAGGTCGCCCTGGTGGCTATATCCGTATTTTAAAATGCGGGTTCCGTTCAGGCGATGCTGCGCCAATGGCTTATGTGGAACTGGTAGATCGTCCAGAAGTTGAAGCTGTTGATTTGGAAGAAGCTGCTGAAGAGTAACTTACTCCAAGATCTACAGTTTTATAAAGGCCGGGCTTATGCCCGGCCTTTTGTTTTGGCGACGAGATAATTATTTACTGCACCTTGTTACGGCCCTATGTGATAATTGTGTCATTGAAGGGTTTTGATTATCTAATTAGGCAGGAAGTGTCATGACAGTTCTGGTTACCGGTGGAGCTGGCTATATTGGTAGCCACGCCTGTGTAGCTCTACTGGAAGAAGGTTACGATATTGTGGTGCTCGACAACTTATCTAATAGTTGTCAGGAATCGCTTATCCGGGTTAGTGAGATTACTGGCAAGAATTTTCCAACGGTTATTGATGATGTTAATAATCGTGAATCCCTTAATCGTATTTTTAATGACTATCAGATTAATGCCGTGATGCACTTTGCTGGTAAAAAAGCCGTTGGAGAGTCTTGCGAATTACCCCTCGATTACTATCGTAATAATGTGGCCGGGACGCTGACACTCTGTGAAGCCATGAAGGCTCATAGAGTTAGAACACTAATTTTTAGCTCCTCTGCTACCGTCTACGGTGACCCTCAAACCTCCCCAATAACTGAAGATTTTCCACTCAGTGCGACTAATCCATATGGCCAGTCAAAATTGATGGTGGAAGAAATTTTACGTGACCTCGTGTGTGCAGATGAATTGCTAGGTGAGCCATTCTGGTGTGTAGCTCTATTGCGTTATTTTAACCCGGTTGGAGCCCATTCCAGTGGTCGAATTGGTGAAGATCCCGGTGGTATTCCAAATAATTTATTGCCCTATATATCACAGGTTGCTGTGGGAAAACTCAAGCAGCTGTCAGTGTTTGGAAATGACTACCCCACTCGGGATGGCACGGGTGTTCGAGACTACATCCACGTGATGGATCTTGCCGAAGGGCATGTAAAAGCACTCGATAAGCTAATAGCAGATCCTCCCAAGATGGGTTGCTATACCTGGAATCTCGGGACAGGTAACGGATACTCAGTACTTGAAATGGTTAAGGCTTTTGAGGATGCTTCAGGTAGAGCGGTGCCTTATCAGATCACAGCCTGCCGACCGGGTGATGTTGCTGAGTGCTGGGCCGATTCCTCCAAAGCTGAGGATGAACTGGGCTGGAAAGCGTCTAGAGCATTGATCGACATGATGGAAGATACCTGGCGCTGGCAATATCAGAATCCTGATGGGTTTGGCCAGTAGTTTCTCTGTAAAGACTGTATGCCTGAGCCTTCAGGCTTGAGAGAGCGGCAGCTGAATATGAAAGGTTGTACCCACATTCAAGTCTGAGGTGACGGCCAACTCCCCACGATGCTGCTCTGTGATAATAAAGTGGGAAAAAGATAGGCGCTTGCCAGCATCGTAATCCTCATCAGATACCCTGTCGGTAAAAAAGGGCTCAAAAATAAACTGCTGTTCTTGATAGCTGATGCCAACACCATTGTGCTGAACCTTTATCCAGAGAGCTTCGTAGCACTCTATCACCTGAATTTTGATGATTGGATGCTGGTCTTTTTCTTGCCTCTGTACAAGTGCATGACAGGCATGTCGAAACAAGCTGAGAAATACCTGCTGTAGTTCGGAAACAAAGCAGGGTATTTTAGGTAGGTTTTTATCGTAATGTCGTTCAATAGTAATATCCCTGAACCTTAGCCCAGAGGGAACTGATAACACATCATTGGCTAGCGTTAGTGTATGTTCGATAATCTCTGTGACATCAGCCACTCTTTGTTCACCGCCGCGGCTGCGAGAAAAATCTAGTAGATTATTAATAACAGCGAGTGCTTGCTGTCCTTTGTTGCTGGCATCGGTGAGTAGACCTCTCAGTGCCGTCTCATTATCAAGTAGAGACGTTTCTAGTGCTCCCAAGCTCTTCTCCAGATTATGGAGTATGCCTTGTAATGGGGCGTTGATGTCATGGGCCATCGTGGATGCGAGTTCACCCATAGATGACATTTTATCTCTTTGGATCAGCATATTGGCAGAGAGTATATGCTGGGTAACATCATCAATCAGGATCACTACACCCGTCTCAATTTGATCCTGTAATGGATAGATGGTGATGTCAAAATGGTACTGTCCCCGTTGACTATGTTTAATGGTAATAGAACGGTTTTCTTTCTGTGCTTGAGCCAGTTGATTTGGCGTAACAGTGATGGCGGGATATGTCTTCCAGAGATCCTTTCCCAGTGCTTGTTTCGAGTTTATTCCTGTGATTTCTTCTGCACGTCGATTCCACTGAGTTACTTGCCCGTTCTGATTAAGGCCTATAAGCATCAGTGGCATGGAGCTGAGGATATCGCTGATATAGGCTTCTGAAGAGCGAAGTCGGGTAGTCGTTTGTCGGTGTTGGGTGATTTCACCTTCAAGAAGTTGATTTGTTTGTGTCAGTAGGTGGTTAGCTTCATCCAGCGTGGCAGTTCGTTCTTGAACCCGCTGTTCTAATTCTTTGCGAATGATTTCTAACTCACGGTTAGATTTGTGTGCTTCTCTGCGGCTAAAAAAGAGTGTTATAGCAGTCATTGAGAGGAGGAGGATAAGAATACCGCTGGACCAGTTGGCCACATGCTGCCAGTCCGTGCCATCTTCGGTCTTAAAGTGACTGACTATACCTGCATAGAGTGGGTGGCTCGCGAGCAGCAGAAAAATTGTTAGTAGGTGTTTTTTCATATCACTATGTAACTTTTCTGAAGAGAATAGCTGCTTTCACTCACAAGTTATCCATTTTTATCTGCTAAAAGAATACGCTAAATTTACGCTATTATACGTCTAAATCAATATGACCCGTGGTTAGTTTAGGCGAATACGTTTATGCCTTTATCACCTGGATTTCTTTATTGCACAAATGGCCTGGGTGATCCGATCAGGGTTTGATTCTTTTCCCTGCCTAAAATCCACAATATCCAGAGCCGGTTCGAACACGTCCCGTAACTCGTTTTCATGAAGTAAAAACGCAGGGTTGCAAGGCTTACCAAACTGTTCGTTACCCTGTGAAAATGTTTTATAGAGTAAGACCGCACCAGGTTTTAGCGACTGCAGCAAATAAGGAAATAAAGGGCGATGTAAATAATTGCTCACAACAATGCCAGAGAACAAATCTACATCAAAAGGCCAGAGTACACTCTTTTCTTGATAGCCACTGCCTGGGGTATGATTTTCTAGGTCATATTGCATCAGTTTGGCTTTGGGATGGCTTTTAAGATCTGCGATCCCAGAGATATTTTTATCCAAAAAGGTAACGGGATAATTTTGGTTGAGGAAGTAGCGACCATGTCTTCCGCGGCCACAGGCTAGGTCAAGAATTTGTCCTTTTGGAACCAGTGGAGCAAATTTGATAATCCATGCATCTGGACTACCCGTTGGAGATAGTAGAGTGGTGGTCTGCAGTGCATCACCAAGGGTAGCCTTTTCCATTACAGTAGGAACAACATGCCAAGGGTGTAAACCAGCCCTGACCAGAGTAATGCCACCGTACAGTAGCCCATAATATCTTTGATCCCTAGCTTTGCAATACCCAGCAGTGGTAGCGCCCAGAGCGGTTGTACCATATTGGTCCAGGCATCACCAAAGGCCACTGCCATGGCTACTTGGTTGAGCGGTATTCCCAGCGCTTGGGCTGCAGGAATAACGATGGGAGCCTGAACCGCCCACTGTCCTCCTCCCGAAGGCACAAAAAAATTGACCACACCAGCGCTGAGAAAGGTAAACAGGGTAAAAGTATCGGCGGTAGAAATACTGATAAACCATTCTGACATGGAGACAGCAAGCCCCGATTGAACCATCATCCCCATGATGCCGGCATAGAGAGGAAATTGCAGTACGATGCCAGAGACGCCCTTAACAGCTTCATTTAGTGCTGCTAAGTAACTGGCCGGGGAGCGATGGAGCAGTAGCCCCATCACCAGAAAGATAAAATTTACCGTGTTCAAGCCGACCTTCCCGCCACCGAGAAAATAGTCCACCACGTAGTAACCACCGAGTAGGCCCAATAACAGGGTAGGCAGACGATGATTCTCGATCTTATCTGCGGGGGTATTGCTCTGGATAGGAATGTCTTCCTCGGTGCCCGCCTGTTCGGGATGAATTTCAACCACCTCGTGGGGCTCGGGCATCATCAACCGGTTAATAATTGGCAAAGTGATAAATATCACCAAGCAGATGACGATGACTTCCCAGCTGAAGATTGTCTCAGCGAGAGGAATGGTGGTGCCATTCATCAGCGTGCCCAGTACATCACCATCGGAAACGGCAATTTTAAGGGGAATTGATCCAGACAGGCCTGCATGCCATATGAGCATTCCTGAGTAGGCGGAGGCCACGAGTAGAGGGTAGTGAACACCTTTGACTTGTCGGGCTATTTCGCGGGCCATCAAGGCGCTGGTGATCAGTCCAAAGCCCCAGCTAATCCAACAGCAGATCAAGGCGATGGTAGTCATCAGGATGATTGCCTGGCTGGGTGTTTTCGCCAGTGAAGCCAGTTTTCTCAACCCTTTTTTGACGATAGCTGTTTGTGCCAGAACACTGCCAGTAACCAGCGTGATGATGACCTGCATGGAAAAAATTAAAAGATTCCAGACACCGTCGCCCCAAAATTTGATCATTTTGGCTGGTGTGTGTCCTTCGCCAAGAACGCCACCGAGAAGTACCACAAAGGTTAAAATAATGGCAATAATGAAAGCATCTGGTAGCCAGCGTTGCATAATGCCAGTGAAGAAGTTGGAGAGGGCTCGGATCATTTACGTTCCCTTTTATCGTTATTTGATAGCCAGTGTAATGTTCTTGAACTTTATTCTATCGGTTTCCGGGTTCTTCGTGAACGCTAGTCAGAGTGATGACAGCCTGTGATTCACTCATTAGTCCCTAGGGCTGTTTATCCTCAGTTCTGAGGCTGGTGAAAATATTCCCCGGTATCCAGGCTCATCAGCCGTAGAGGCCCACCCCAGATACAGCCAGTGTCTAGGGGAAATAAAGTGCCTTTACTGGCCCGGCCCTCCAGCGCGGCCCAGTGACCAAAGATGATTTTTGTATCTTGCGGGAGTCGACTTGGGTGGCTAAACCAGGGTGCGAACCCTGAGGGTGGGTCATTTGGTTGAGATTTACTGGTGAGTTCCAAAAGGCCGCTTGGTGAGCAAAATCGCATCCGGGTAAAGTAATTGGTAATGACCCTCCAGCGTACAGGGGGTAATAGATCGTCTGCCCAGATGTCTGGGTCATCTCCATACATTACTTCAAAGAATTGACGTGACTTTGTCTCACAACGGAGGACATCACTCATTTCCTCAGCCAGTGTCTTAGCTTGACTGAGTGACCATTGAGGAGGAATTCCTGCGTGAATCATCACATAACCCTCGTCTTCAATAAGCATCGGTTGCTGTTGAAGCCAATGCAGCAGCTTATCCCTGTCGGGTGCCTTGAGAATGTCATCCAGAGTATCAGTCCGGCTGGGGCGGCGAATACCATGAGCAATGGCCAGTAAATGAAGGTCGTGATTGCCCAGTACCATATGAAAGTGGCTACCGAGGTTATAACAAAACCGTAGGGTCTCCAGGGATTCCGGACCTCGGTTGACTACGTCACCTACCGACCACAAATGATCACTGGCAGGGTCAAATTTAACTCGGTCTAATAGACGTTTGAGTGGCTGAAGGCATCCCTGTATGTCGCCGACAGCATAGGTGGTCAATGGTGAATTCCTGACGATAATAGGTTGGTGATCAATGAACCGCTCCAGGAACCGATAATAGAAAGGCGGGGATTGGCACATCAAAAGCCTCCCCGGAGCCTAGAACCATTTGGTAGCTACCTTCCATCGTGCCCACGGTAGTATCAAGTGTGACACCGCTGGTGTACCGATGAGCTTGACCGGGGGTTATTACTGGTTGTTCTCCCACAACACCAGGGCCTCGTACCTCTTTGGTGTGGGCATTTCCATCGGTAATGAGCCAGTGTCGACTGATTAATTGAGCGGCCTCATCGCCGTGGTTCTCAATGCTGACATGGTAGGCAAAGGCATAGGTTCCATTGGCTGGGTCGGATTGTTCCGGTAAGTATCCTGGGGTTACTACAACAACAATATGGGTCATAACAGAGATCCTATTTGATTGCTGAGCAGGACAAAATCTTCAACACTGAGTGTTTCAGGGCGACGTGTTAAGTCGATATCCAATTGTTCGAGTTGTTCTACCTCGAGCATGTGTTTTAGGGTATTGCGCATCGTCTTTCGCCGTTGCTGAAAGCAAGCTCTAACCAGCCGTGATAACAACTGAAGGTCATCGGCCGGGTAGGGTGGTTCTGGGTAGGGTAGCAGACGAACGATGGCTGATTCTACCTTAGGTGCTGGCCTGAACGCTGAGGGTGGGACTTGAAACAGTGGTTGAACCTTACAGTAATATTGAACCATGACACTGAGTCGACCATAGTTTTTATCGCGAGGTGCAGCAGCAAGGCGAGTAACGACTTCCTTTTGCAGCATAAAATACATATCACGAATTTGGCCACTGAAGCTGAGTAAATGAAACATCAGTGGTGTGGAAATATTGTAGGGTAGATTGCCAATAATTCTCAGGGGTTTTCCCTCCTGATAAAATTGGCTGAAATCTGTTTTCAGTGCATCGCCTTGGTGAATGTGAAAATCAGGGTATTCCTGAAACTTTTTCTGCAAGATAGGAATGAGGTCTCGGTCAAGCTCCACTACGTTTAGGTGTGGGCATTTTTCCAGCATGGGCCCTGTGATGGCTCCTTGACCGGGCCCAATTTCAATCAGGTTTTGGTCCGGTACGGGTGCAATGGCAGAAACAATTTTTTCGATAATATTGTGATCCACCAGAAAATTCTGACCAAATCGTTTTCGAGCTTGGTGTTCTCCAGCCTTTTTAGGTCGGCTCATAAGCGGCTTCCTGCCATCTTGGCGGCATAGTTGATGGCAGTGACCAAGCTCCCTGTATCTGCTTGGCCTATTCCCGCTAAATCCAGAGCGGTGCCGTGGTCAACAGATGTACGAATGATGGGTAAGCCCAGAGTGATATTGACAGCAGCACCGAACCCCTTGTACTTCAGTACGGGCAAACCCTGATCATGGTACATGGCAAGTACCGCATCGCAGTGTTCCAGATATTTTGGTGTGAACAGGGTGTCAGCAGGCAGTGGGCCTGTTAGCTGAATACCTTGGGCGCGAAGTTTGTTTAGTGCAGGTTGTATCACCTGAATTTCTTCCATGCCCAAGTGTCCACCTTCACCAGCATGAGGATTGAGGCCACACACAAGAATACGAGGCCTGACAATACCAAATTTCTCTTGGAGGTCGGTGTGTAAAATGGTGATGACCTGTTCCAGGAGTTTGTCATTGATAGCACTAGGGACCTTTGAAAGAGGTAAATGAGTGGTGGCCAGTGCCACGCGCAACCCTTCGGTTGCCAACATCATCACCACTTGTGGTGTATGGGTTTTCTCTGCTAAAAATTCTGTGTGGCCACTGAAGGGCGTGCCAGCTTCATTGATAATACCTTTGTGAACGGGGCCAGTGATAAGCGCTTGGCAATGGCCACTTTGGCAGTCTGCAATAGCTGCGGATAAAGTTTCCAGAACATAGGACGCGTTGGCCGGATTCAGGGTGCCAGGGCATACCGGTTCACGAAGGGTAATGGGCCGAATGACTAGTTCACCAGCATCCATTTGTCGGGGGGGGCTAGAGGTTAGCGTTCGAAGTTTTAGCGATAGCCCCAGTTGAGCAGCCCGAGCTTTGAGAAGCTCGGGGTCTGCATAGATAACCAGTTCGTGGTGTTGTGGTTGCTGTGCGAGCTGCACAACCAAGTCGGGGCCGATACCTGCGGGCTCCCCGGGAGTAATAGCCAGCCTGATCACAATTTTATATCGATGAAGGCCTCGTCACGAATTTCCTTCAGCCAAACTTCCAGCTCCTCATCAAATTTACGTCGTTTCAGAATGTTGTGTGCTTGGCTGCGTTTGATGTCTTCAATGAAATCTTGTTTGCGTCGCTCAGTTACTTGCATGATATGCCAGCCGAACTGACTGCGGAAAGGTTCACTGATTTGGTCGATGTCACTTTCACTCATGGTTTTTTCAAAGACAGGGACAAATTGGCCAGGTACCGACCAACCCAGTTCGCCACCGGATAAGGCGGTAGCAATGTCTTCAGAATGCTCCTTGGCTAGTTCAGCAAAGTCCCCACCATTGAGTATCTCTGTACGTAGATTGTTGAGCGCTTTCTGAGTTTCTTCATCGCTGCGAATTTCATTGGGCGTAAATAGAATATGCCTTACCTTGTGTTGTAAGACTATTTGTTTTACTGCCCCTCTTTGGTCGTAGAGTTTTAACAAGTGGTAACCGGCGTCACTGCGAATGGGTTCGCTGGTTTGTCCTGGTGACAGGTTTTCAATGGCAGCGATAAAAATGCTAGGTAGCTGCTCTGTTTTCCTCCAGCCCAAGTCTCCGCCTGATAGCGCGTTCTGTCCCATGGAGTTGGCGACGGCCAGGTTTTTAAAGTCGGCACCATTTTGAATTTGATTATAAAGGTCACGAATTTTTTGCTCTACTTCTGCGACCTTATCACGTGGGGCACCAGAGGATAGTGATAGCAGAATATGCCCAAGGTTAAGGTCGGGTGATGACCAAGTGCGACCTTCTTCCGAACTGAGGAAATTATCTATTTCTTGCTCAGTAATGCTGATGCGGCGGTTAATTGAGCCTTCCTGTACTTTGGCAATAATCATCTCATTGCGCATTTGGTGGCGGAGTGAGGATAAAGTTACTCCCCTCTGGTGGGCTTTCTCTGTCAGCTGAGCTACTGTTGTGCCCTGTCTCCGTGCCGAATTCTCTAGTGCTTGATTGAGATCGGCATCACTAATACGAAGATTGACCCGCTGCCCTTTGATGAGTTGTAGGCGTTCTAGGATCAGGCGATCAAGTACTTGTGGTACAAGGACATCTCGGGGAGGTGCTGCAGTGCCGCTCTCCTCCAATCGAGCGTAGATATCTTTAGTTCGGCGGTCTAATTCGCTGACCATGACAACATCGTCATGCACGATGGCGGCCACTCGGTCGAGAAGTACCTCTTCAGCACCTATAGGTAGAGAGGGAAGAGAAAAAACAACGGCCAAGGCCGCGACACTCAATAGTTGAATGAATTTACTGCGTACAATCATGGTTTGGTCCGCATGAATTAATTAACGGGAGGTTCATAGCCGTAGACGCCATCTTGAATAATGGCCTCTACTTTAGAGCCTGTACCAGCAAGACCTTTAAACTGGAATTGCAGGAAAATACCTTTGTCTTCAGAGAGGTCATCTTCAGGCAAGATATCGTTTCGGTCGATCCACTTACGACCCAGAACGCTTAAGCGCCAGCAACAGCTGTCATATGAGAGACCAAAAAAGGTTTCGAGGTTGCGGCTGTTCGTGAGGTCATAATTGTAGCGGCCAATCAGGCTCCAATTCCTAAAGATTGGCATCACGGTAGAAATGTCTGTTTGCTCGATATCAGTCTCAATAAGAGAGCCACCTGACATCGTCGGAATCTTACGGTTGAAGCGATAGCCTAAATTGAAAATGCGGTTGCCCCGGCCATGATAGCGCAAGTTGGCATTGCCTCGGTCAAGCTCGCTATTTTCTTCATCATAGAGAACATCGGCCTGGAACTTCAGGTTGTCGCTTAGTCTTAATGCGAATTCTGCCGCATAGGCGGATTCGTTCCTCAGCAAACTGTCGGCAATTTCACGCTGTTTGAGATCGGCTATATCGTCCGGGTTTCCCACGCTATTCAGGAAAGACTTGGTGAGAAGTGGATTGAGAGAAACATAGCGGTCATCCAGATAAAAGATTTGACCCAGGCTCGCTCGCAACCACTCAATCCCCGTGGTTTGTTCCACCAGTCGAGAGGTTAGTCCAATCGAAATCTGTTCTGTATCGCCAATACGGTCACCGCCGACGAAGCGATCATCTCGGAACAACTGATTGTAGTTGAAGGTGAGTTCGGAGGTGTCGAAGTCCGGAAGGTCGCTCTGATCTTCATATTTGGAATAGACTCCGTAGAGTCTTGGCTCAAAGGTTTGAGTGAAGCCATTGAGCCAAGTGGTATCGCGTTCCAAATAAATACCGGCATCAATAATGCCCACGGGGACGGTGACAGAAGGGCTGTCGTCATTTTGCCCAGATACTGCATCGTCGAGATCATAGGACAGGTGTTTTACCTTCGCCGTGGGGCGGAAATAACCCCATGCCCATTGCTTGTCCCAGCTGGCGGAGTAATCCAGTCTCAGTCGATCACCGGTAATGAATGTCCCATCCTCATCAGTCATAAAGGTTTCATCAGGGTTGGGGGGGGCGTCATCATCATCATTATGATCAAAACTGCTAAGCTGATTGTTGAGGTTAAATACAAAATCACCCAGCCAGTAGTTACCGTTGGCTTCTACCCTGGGGAGTAATTTATATTGCTCATGAGTATTTTTATTTTCGCTAATGGTCTGGAATTCTTGTCCTTTGATACTAAACAGCCAATGATTGGTGCGGTAGCTGGCAGTGGCCATTTCTCTCAGGTGTGTCTGGCTGTTGGTTTCAAGAGTGGTATTGCCGAGATCACGGAAGTAATCACTATCGCTGACGCGGGTATAATCAATCTCGGTTTTCCATCGGCGGCCGATTCCCCCAAGGTGATCAATACTGGTTATCCAGCGGTCTTCACCCTCATTATCCCTGTCGCCAGTAACGGCATCTGGGTCTTCGTCATCATCATCACCGCCATCATCACTGGAGAGGAATGCGCCGCCAATAATAGTATTGGTCAAAAGTGACATGTGACGCGCTTCCACTTCCAGCATGGCGCCCCGCTCCTGCAAGTAACGAGGCGTAATGGTCGCGTCATAATTGGGGGCCAAGTTCAGGTAGATGGGCTGGGCAAAATCGACGCCATTTTCATCGCTTAGATCAAAGCTGGGGAATAGTAGGCCAGAGGCACGGCGGTCATCGGTAGGGAAGCGTAACCAAGGCACGTACAGAATGGGAATATCTTGAACCTCTAACCGCACATGCTTCGCATGGGCAATCCCGGTTTCCGGGTTGATATCTACTTCGGAGCTGACCAGTTGCCATGCGCTGCTGCCTGGTTCACAGGTAGTGTAGGTCGCATTATCGATATAGAAAATGTCATCGCTGGGACGGTTTAGGCGGTCAGCAGTACCGCGTACGCCCGATTCATGAAATAAGTAGGTTGCGTCATTAATCTGGATATCCTTCGTATCCATGTTGGCGTGAGCCGTTTCGCCGGTGAGCAGCAGCCCAGGCTCGCGAAATTGTACGTTGCCTTCCAGATCAACGGTGCGTTCATTTTGGTTCACTGTGGCGAAGTCACTCCGGACTTGACGGTAGCCTTGTGTCAGCTGCACTTTACCTTGGAGGTATGCGACATTTTCCTGGACGACCTCCGTGGAGGTGGAGGCCACCCGCAGAGACGCTTTTTCCGGTTCCAGGTCAGCTTCTGGGTAGTCACGTTTCGGTTCTATATAAGTGCCACAGCAGCCATCTGCCATCTGCTTTTGTTGTTCGGGTGTTAAAGCCTCTTCATCTACCCAATCAAGATTTTTGGCAAGAAGAACTTGGGGGCCTGCATCTGTTGGGAGAAACTCTGGCTCTGAACGTTTTGGTCTTGGGTAGGCTTTTCCTGGCATGGCCTGTTCGTTACAGACCCAATTGCCATCTTCCCCAGCTTGACATGCCCATTGGGTGTGCTGTTCGGTGCTCTCAGCCAGAACCGAGGTTGGTATTAATAGGCTGAAGAGTATTAAAAAGATAGCTTGAGGGTGATACGAGCGCGCAGCTTGATAGATCCCTGTGGAGGTGTAAGTTGTGGTTTTTGGCATTCTTATTATCCGTCTTCTCTTCGGGCAAGCCGTGGTCATAATTGCGACGCTCCATTTTACCCATTCTGAGGCATCATGCGAGGGTTTGGGGTAGAATGGCGAGCCTTTTTTCCAAATGCCCCATAAATTATGAGTGATTTGCCGCGCTTGCAAGATTGGGTTGAGAAATTTCTGCCAGATTCGTTTATCTGGCGAGGTGATTTGTTGATCCTTCCGCTCAATGGAGATGCCGGTTTTAGACACTATTTCCGGGTGAATAGCCAACCATCACTGATTGCGGTATCAGCACCGCCTGAACACGAAAATAATCCGGCTTTTGTCAGCGTGGCATTGTTGTTAAAGCAGCAGGGCCTACACACCCCGACTATTTTTGCTGTGGATTACCAGCAGGGGTTTTTATTGCTGGAAGATTTTGGCGACAGCCTGTTATTGCCGCACTTGTCACCCGCCACTGTTGACCCATTCTACGATGCTGCTGAAGAAGTGTTATTAAATATTCAGCAGGCGCCCCAGGCTTCGGATTTATTTCCCAGCTATAGTCGCCAATGCCTGCTGGATGAAATGAAGCTCTTTCCTGAGTGGTTCCTGAGCCAGTTGTTAGGGATTGAGTTACAGCCCAGTGACCATGAGCTACTGGATGAAACTCTGGCACAGTTGGCAGATAGTGCGCTGGAGCAGCCGCAGGTTGTTGTGCATCGTGATTTTCACTCACGCAACCTGATGCTGTTGGCTGATAAAGAAATCGGTCTGATCGATTTTCAGGATGCAGTTATCGGCCCGGTTACCTATGATTTGGTGTCTCTACTGCGAGACTGTTATATCCGCTGGCCTGCCGATTATGTTTTGCAGCGGGCACTGAATTACTACCGACGTGCAGAGGTGGCGGGCATTGTCCCTCCGGCATCCGATACACAGATTCTTCGGTGGTTTGACCTGATGGGCTTGCAGCGACATATCAAGGTATTGGGTATATTTTCCAGACTTTGTTTGAGAGATGGCAAGCACAACTATCTCAACGATCTCCCCCTGGTGATTCGCTACACGCTAGAGCAATTGGAGCGACATCCAGAATTGGGTAGGTTTAAAGACTGGTTTGAGTTGCGAGTACTACCCCTATTACCTCAACACGCCTGGTACCAGCCATGGGAAACGGCAGGTGACTAGGGCCTGTTAACACGAGTTAAAAGGATTCAATATGAAGGCAATGATTCTTGCTGCAGGTTTTGGTGAAAGGTTACGGCCATTAACTAACTATACACCCAAGCCACTGTTAAAAATTGGTGCTAAGCCCTTGATTCAGTACCACGTTGAACGGTTGGCCTCGGCAGGTGTTCGTGAGTTGGTTATCAATACCTCTTGGCTGGGTGATCAAATTGAATCATTTCTTGGCGATGGCTCTCGTTTTGGTGTCAGTATTGCATGGTCTCGAGAGGCTGAGCCACTGGATACTGGGGGTGGTATTCGTCGAGCATTACCTTTGCTGGGCAGTGACCCATTTCTGGTTATTAATGGTGATGTTTGGACCAGTTACCCGTTAGCATCGCTGGTGGAGCGAGAGTGGTCAGAGGGGATAGAGGCCCATCTCGTGTTGGTGCCTAATCCTGCGCATAACCCTGAGGGTGATTTCACTCTGGACTCACAGCGGTGTGTGCGTTACCCATTGGAGAATGATGAGAGCGTCACTTTCAGTGGGGTGAGCGTGATGCGTCCGGAACTATTTGCATTGTTTTCATCGGCTAGCGAAAAGTTTCCTATCCGGGATGTATTGGCAGGCAGTATCAAGGGTGGTTATGTGACCGGCGAGATATTTCGTGATACTTGGTGGGATGTTGGTACGGTTGAACGGTTACAAGCATTGAATACCTTAGTCTCCAAGAAAGTGGTCTCTGAGAACTTGGTTTCTGGAAAGAGGTAAGCCCGGTAAAAAAGTCGATAGTTAGTGCCGGGCGCTAACGCCCGAGGCAGCAGTTCTTCTAACGGTTGTTGTCATACTCAAATTATACGCAGTTTCCACACCCTGTCATTATTGTGCGAGCACTGGGTTAATGAGCAGTGTATTAATGCCGGAGATAAAATTTGCAGCAAGTAGTTCTTAGGTGGCGGTGGGTTTTTATAAGCGGCCTGACTCTGGTTCTCATCATGTCTCTGATGCCAATTAATGGTACTGGGTGGTTCCCCGGCCAAGATAAATTGATACATGTCATTACCTTTGCAGCGTTATTTCTAATTGGATCACAGGCATTCCCTAGGCCAAAACTCTGTTGGCAGCTTTTTCTGGGGTTGCTGGCTTACGGAGCTTTGATTGAGTGGCTACAGGGAAAAACGGGTTATCGCAGTATGGAGGCTTGGGATGTGGCAGCGGATATGAGTGGGTTGGTGATAGGCAGCTTAATAGTAATATTTTTTCGCACGAAAAAAGTGTTGATTGACTCTTAATGTTCACCACCCCATCCAAAAAAATGAGGATAGGACCGTATTGGATGAGAGGCAGTCTTCTAGCTTTCTTGAAGTGCCAGCCGCAAGTTTTGTGGGTGTAGGGTTGGAGTACCACAAAACATCAGAATGAGTGTGGTGAGGTCATCCCAGGGGGAGGCTTTACGCATGCCTTTAATGGCACGATCAATCCCTCCGGCAAGACGTAGCATGTGTTTCAGTTGATTTGGAGGCAGGCGTTTTATCGCATTTTTTACCAGCGGTTTTCGTTTTTCCCAAACACCAATATTTTTCAGTGCCCAGTCTAGATGGTCTCCAGCAGCTATGGCATCACTGGCCTTGATCAAAGTGCGAAGTTCTCGGGTCAAGGCCCATAGAATGACTGTGGCCTCGGCACCCTCATCACGCAATCCCCGCAAGGTGCGACAGGCACTTTGGGCTTCCCCTTCCATGGCTTTGTCTACCAGCGAAAACACATTGAAACGAGCGCTGTCAGCGACGATGGTGGACATGGTGTCTCCGTCCACTTCACCATCGGGTATCAGTAATTTAAGTTTTTCAATTTCCTGTGCCGCTGCCAGTAGGTTCCCCTCCACCCGATTCGCAAGAATAGAGATTGCCTGACCGCTGGCATGGATGCCTGCCTGTTGCAGTCTCTGATTGATCCACCGGGGCAACTGGTTTGGCGGTACTGGCCATGATTGTATGAAGACACCCTGGCTTTCGATGGCTTTAACCCATTTGCTTCTGGTTGTAGCGCTTTCCAGCTTGGGGGTAATGATCAGCATAAGCGTATCGCTACTGGGATTAGCGGCGTATTCCTGTAGTATTTTTGAGCCTTTGTCTCCGGGCTTTCCTGTGGGGATACGGATTTCCAGAATTTTCTTTTCTGAAAATAGAGAGAGGCTGTTAGCCTCAGTTAATACCACATTCCAGTCAAAGCCGGTTTCGGCGTGTAGTAGTTCTCGCTCGGTATAGCCTTGGCTTCGGGCGGCACCTCTAATAGCGTCTGTAGCCTCTTGTACTAGTAAGGGCTCTTCGCCACTGATGAGATAAACAGGGGCCAAGGGCCCCTGTGAAAGGTGTGAGGTGAGTTGCTCAGTCTTCAGGCGCATCTTCAGGTGCGGTGGTTTCCGGCGATGAAGCAGAGCGATTGTTGACAGCATTGAGGCGACGGGTAATCTGTTGAACCAGATCACGGTGCATTTCTTTTTTCAGTAACTCGACTTCCACTTCTTTTGACTGTACCTCATTTTCATCGAAGTCGAAGTATCTTGTGGTGCTTAATGTGGTGCGAGGTATAAGTTGTGTGCCATCAGCTGCCAAAATCAGGATGTCTACAGATTCTGTGAGTTGATATTCGGAGACCCTTGCTCCACCACTTACAGTGGAAGTGCGCCGAGTGCTTTTATTATTGAGAGTGACAATGCTGTACTGTGCTTCTGTAGCATTTTCAGCCACTGTAATGCCATTGGTTTTTATGGTTCTTTCCAGCGAGCGGTAAAACTCACTGTGCCTATCCTGTGCACTGATATGGACGCTGGAGATACCGTCGGCAACTTGGCCAGTGCCACGAAGGTGCCAGCCGCAACCAGTGACTATCGTTGCCATAAGAAGACTGGCGATAGCAATGCGGATCAGTTTTTTCATTGTCATTCCTTTTCTGTCGACGATAGGTGTGTCGCGTTTAATTGGCAACAATATTAACCAGTTTGTTGGGAACTACGATTACTTTACGGATGGTTTGGCCTTCCGTAAAGCGCTGAACATTTTTATGGTCTCGTGCCATCTGTTCGATGTCTTCTTTTTTTGCCTCAGCGGGCACATCAATTTGAGCTCGCAGTTTACCGTTCACCTGTATGACCATTTGAATGGTACTTTTGATCAAGGCTGAGTCATCGACTTGTGGCCAGTTAGCATCCAGCAGGTTATCTCCACAGCCTAGTTCTTGCCATAGGGTGGAACAAATATGCGGTACGATGGGGGATAATACCAGTACAGCAGTTTCCAAAGCCTCTCGTTCTACCGCTAGGCCATTGGGTGTTTGTCTATCAGCGGATTTCCCCACTTCGTTAAGCAGTTCCATCACAGCGGCAATGGCCGTGTTAAAGGTTTGTCGGCGGCCAAAGTCATCACTGACTTTGGCGATGGTTTCATGGGTTTTGCGGCGCAAATTTTTCTGTGATTGATTCAGCTCTGTTGGTTCAACCGTTGTTGGAATCCCTGCCTGGAGGTGTGCGTGTACCGTTTTCCAGAGTTTTCGTAGAAAACGATGAGCACCTTCAACCGCACTGTCATTCCATTCCAGTGACTGCTCGGGGGGCGCGGCAAACATGGTAAATAGTCGTACGGTATCTGCACCGTATTGTTCTATCAAAGCCTGTGGGTCGACGGTGTTGCCCTTAGACTTGGACATTTTGGTGCCGTCTTTTAATACCATGCCTTGGCAGAGAAGCTTGTTGAAAGGTTCATCAGAATCCAGCAGGCCTTCATCACGCATTAGTTTATGGAAGAAGCGCGCGTAGAGTAGATGCAATATGGCATGTTCAATGCCGCCTACATATTGATCGACGGGCAGCCAGTAATTGGCGGCATCACTGTCGAGCATGCCTTCACTATAGTTGGGGCAGGTGTAGCGGGCGTAGTACCAGCTCGATTCCATAAAGGTATCAAAGGTGTCTGTTTCGTGTTCAACAGCTTGACCGTTGAGGTCGGCCTTGCACCATTCGGCATCAGCCTTGATGGGTGATTGAACGCCGTCCATCTCCACATCTTCAGGTAACAATACCGGCAACCGGTCAGCAGGAACCGGGATTTCACCACCGTCTCCATTAAACATTGGGATGGGTGAGCCCCAGTAGCGCTGGCGGGAAACACCCCAGTCCCGGAGGCGATAGTTGATTTTTATCTCACCACACCTAAGTTCAGTTAATTTGGCGGCGATAGCATCAAAGCCAGCTTCAGGGCTGAGGCCATCAAACCCCTGAGAATTTACCATGACGACTTCATTGGCGTCTTTGGATGCGTACCAGTCCTGCCATACATTATTATCGAAGCTGGAATTTTCAGATGAATTGATTTTCTCAAAGACCGGTTTGATCAGTAGGCCATGTTTATTGGCAAATTCGAAATCCCGCTCATCGTGGGCGGGTACTGCCATAATTGCGCCGGTACCATATTCCATCAACACATAATTGGCGATCCAGACAGGAATTTTTTCACCCGTGATAGGGTGTATGGCTTCAAGGCCTGTGGCTATACCCTTTTTCTCCATGGTGGCCATATCGGCTTCTGCCACTGACTGAGTTTTACAGTCTTGGGCAAAACGGGCGAGTTCCGGGTTGTTTTTTGACAATGCTAGAGCGATAGGGTGTTCCGCTGCAATACTGGCGTAGGTGACGCCCATGAGCGTATCGGGGCGAGTGGTATAGACTGAGAAGCTGTCTATACCATCAATTGCTTCAGCTAACTTAAAGCTAAATTCGACACCGCGGCTTTTCCCAATCCAGTTGCGCTGCATGGTTCGAACCTGTTCAGGCCAGCCATCGAGTTTGTCGAGGCCGTTGAGCAGTTCTTCAGCGTAGTCCGTAATTTTGATAAACCACTGAGGAATTTCTTTTTTCTCCACCGTGGTATCGCAGCGCCAGCAACAGCCATCAATCACTTGTTCATTAGCTAATACTGTCTGGTCCTTGGGGCACCAATTGACGGCAGCAGTTTTCTTGTAGACCAAACCTTTTTCGAAAAGGCGTGTAAAAAACCATTGCTCCCAGCGATAGTATTCCGGTTTGCAGGTGGCCAGTTCTCTCGACCAGTCATAACCAAAGCCCAACTGCTTGAGCTGATCTTTCATGTATTCAATATTTTCGTACGTCCACTTGGCTGGTGCCGTCTTGTGTTTTATTGCAGCATTTTCCGCGGGCAGGCCAAAGGCATCCCAGCCCATGGGTTGTAAAACATTTTTACCCAGCATCCGCTGGTAACGAGAGATGACATCAGCAATGGTGTAGTTCCGTACATGGCCCATATGCAACTTGCCACTGGGGTAGGGGAACATGGCCAAGCAGTAGTATTTTTCTCTGCTGGAATCTTCTGTTACCACAAAAGCTTCGGTGTCTGCCCAAAATTTTTGGGCGGCAGTTTCAATTTCTGCGGGATGATATTGGTCTTTCATTAGCAATCTTGATCAGGTTGAGGCGCTAGGCCCGAAAAGCGGCCAATTATAGGCTAAAGCCTGCTATAGACCCAGTCCCGAAATACGGTATGAGCTCGTCTTACGGTGGATGTCCTGCCAAAAGTATTTATGGGGATAATTTAGGGGTTAGTTTTTAGGGTCGATTTGGGAGAGAAGGGCGACGAAGGTTGTGCCAGGCGGCGAGCAATAACATGGCTGCCGAGATCATCAGGATAGGCATTGAGCCTCTTTTTCCAAATGGCGTTGTGCCACGAAAAGGGGTGAGATAACCCTCTAAAGTGCCACGATTGTAGGATGGAATTGTTGAGACCACTTTGCCCTTGGCGTTGACTAAGGCGGTAATACCATCATTGGTTGCTCGGATTAGGGGCTTACCATTTTCAAGGGCGCGCATTCTGGCCATTTGGAAATGTTGCTGGGGGCCAATAGACCGGCCAAACCAGGTGTCATTACTGACAGTGAGCAATAGGTTTACATTACCTGCGGATTTGGCAACTAGGTCAGGAAAAGCGATCTCGTAACAAATGGCTGTGGCGATGGTAATGCCGTTGGCAACAATGGGTTCCTGAATATCAGGGCCTGGACTAAAGGACGACATAGGCAAGTCAAAAAATGCGATAGCCCCACGTAGCCATTGCTCAAAAGGGACATACTCCCCAAAGGGAACCAAGTGCTCTTTGTGATAACTGCCGCTGGCATTACCGAGTCCAATCACTGAATTGTAATAGAGTCCACTGCGTTGGTTCTGAGTGGGGATTCCGGTAATCAGTGAGGTATGGGTCTCTTTAGCTTCTGTGGCAAGCGTTGACAAGTAGTCACTCATTTCATGCTTGAGTCTTGGAATAGCGGACTCTGGCCAGACAACAATGTCATGCTTGAGAAGCTTGTTAGTATCCTCGCGATATTGGTTCAGAATTTGTAATAGTTTGTTTTGATCCCATTTTATGCCAAGTGGTACTGCTGGCTGTACCAGCCCGATGCTGAGTGGCCCGCTGGCAGCCTTTGTCCATTGGATCGTTTGTAAGTACCAACCGGAAAGCCATAGTAGTGATGCACAAAACAGCGCTGGGGCTAGAGAGCAATGTTTTTTTGGTTTGCTCGCTAGACCGAGAATGGAACCACAAAATACAGCGACCCAACTGAGCCCAAGGACCCCGGTGAGCGGTGCCCAACCGGATAGCCAGGAATCAATATGTCCATAGCCGAGGTAGAGCCAGGGGAAGCCACTAAAGACCCAACCACGAAACCATTCGCCCAACACCCAAAGGCTGGGAAATGCCAGCAGGGTCATGCCTGTGCGGCGATTTAGGCCAGATCCATAGAGTATAAAGGGGAGGGCAAACAACAATGCAAGAAGGAGAACAAACAGAGAGATGAGTAGAAGCGACAGAAGAATGGAGGCTTGGCCATAATCGTGAATACTGACATATATCCATGAAGCACCGGAGGCAAACATGCCTAAGCCAAAACAGAAACTCCGCCAGAAGCAGCCTGACCGCCCTAAGTTTTGGAGTAGCACAACCAACCCGGCAATGGACAAAATCCCGACGGGCCATATGTCAAAAGGTGCAAGGGACAGTGGCAGCATCAAGCCGAACACAATGGCCAGAAGATGACCCTTCATGTCAGGTTTTTTGACCTGGAGTTCCATGAGTGATCATTATCCTTGCAGGCTAGCGGAGGTGTTTGTAATGGTCAGCTTGTGACACGCATTTCTAGCAGTTTGACCTGCCTGTTGTCACCTTCGGCAATACGGAAAGTAAAGCCGTTCACCTCGACAGTTTCATCGATTTTAGGCATACGGCCAAAAGCTTGAACGATAATACCGCCGATAGTGTCAAATTCGTCATCGCTGATACCAACGTCGAAATGCTCATTAAAATCATCAATGGGCGTCAGTGCATCTATCAGATAATGGCCATCTTGTTGCGGGCGAATCATAGCGCTTTCTTCTTCGTCGGTTTCATCTTCAATTTCACCAACAATTTCTTCAAGAATATCTTCAATGGTGACGAGGCCAGCGATGCCACCATATTCATCCACTACAATCGCCATGTGATAGCGCTGCTCACGAAACTCTCGAAGGAGTACATTCAGCCGTTTGCTTTCGGGGATGATGGTCGCTGGGCGAACCACTTTGTTGAGATCAAAGCTTTCTCGTCCATCGAGAATCAGGGGTAGTAATTCCTTTGCCAGCAAGATGCCTATGATGTCATCTGCTGATTCGCCTATGACGGGGAATCGTGAATGACCGGATTCAATAACCAGCTTTAGAAGGTCTTCCAGACTGGTATCCTTGTGTATGACGACCATCTGGGAGCGAGGCATCATGATTTCTCGTACCTGCTGGTCAGATACGTTAAGAGCGCCCTCAATAATCTCCAATGCATCATGGTCGATAACCTTACTTTCGTAAGCGGCATGCAATATCAGGGCGAGTTCATCCCTGGATTTGGGTTCTGAGGAAAAAACGTTGGTTAGTTTGTCCAGCCAGGATTTATCCTGTGGACTACTCGGGTCATCATCTGTCATTGAGTGTTGGCCGCTCCGGGCGATTGTTCGTAGGGTGGTGGAAAATTGAGTCCGGTAATAATTTTGGTTTCCAACTGTTCCATTTCTTCAGCATCTTGGCCGTCAATATGGTCGAAACCCATCAAGTGTAGACTACCGTGAATTAACATATGTGCCCAGTGAGCATCGAGTGTCTTTTTCTGTTGCTGGGCTTCCCATTCAACTACTGGGGCGCAGATAACCAAATCACCCAGTAGTGGCAGCTGCAATGAGTCTGGCAAATCTGCGGGAAAAGAGAGCACATTTGTCGGGCCTTGTTTGTTGCGATAGCGCTGGTTTAGTTCGGCACTTTCTTGCTCATCAACAATACGGACACTCAGTTCTACGTCTTCTTGCCCTGCTGTTTGCTCCTCTAAGGCAGCGCATATCCACTGGTAGACCAACTTTTCATTGGGCACTCTGGGGCAGGAGGAGGCGTTGTCTATATCGAGGGCGAGGTTCATGGCGGTGCTTATTTGTTATCATCCTGTGTGTGCGCATCGTAGGCATCTACAATCTGCGCGACCAGTGGGTGACGTACGACATCTTTGGAGCTGAAGAATAAAAAGCTGATATCTTCAATATCCTTCAGTACCTCACAAACATGTAATAGACCGGATTGATTGCGATGTGGAAGGTCGATTTGAGTTGTGTCACCGGTAATCACCGCTGTTGAATTAAAACCGATTCGAGTGAGAAACATCTTCATTTGTTCTCGGGTGGTATTTTGGCTTTCATCTAGAATAATGAAAGAGTTGTTAAGTGTCCGGCCACGCATGTAGGCTAGCGGGGCAACCTCAATGACATTGCGGTCAATTAACTTGGCGACTGTTTCTACGCCGAGCATTTCATACAAGGCATCGTAGAGTGGACGTAAGTAAGGGTCTACCTTTTGGCTTAAATCACCCGGTAGAAAGCCTAATTTTTCACCAGCCTCCACCGCTGGGCGCACCAGTAATATCCGCTCCACCTCATCTCGGAGTAACGACTCAACAGCACAGGCGACGGCCAGATAGGTTTTGCCAGTGCCTGCGGGGCCCACACCGAAATTGATGTCGTGAGTTTGAATGGAGCGAACATAGCGTTGTTGGCTTACGCCCCGGGGCTTAATGTTGCCTTTTTTGGTGCGGATAACCGTAAAGCTTTCCACATTTTCGGTGCCGGTTGCTGCAGTGGTACTGACGGCAGATTTTTCCATAGGGGTCTCTGTATGAGTGCTTTTAATGTTAGGGGGGGGAATGTTTGATTGTTGAATAGCCAAGTGGACCTGATCCGGTGTGAGGTCACCGTTGATGGTGTTTTCCTGATAAAGCTGATGAAGTAAGTGGCCGGCAACTTGGGCAGTATGATTGTCGCCATAAAGCGCAAATACATTCCCTCGGTTTCGAATCTCAATGTTTAACCGATGTTCGATTTGTCTGAGGTGTTCGTCGAATTGGCCACAAAGAGTCGCTAGGCGTTTGGCATCACTAGGTTCCAGAGTAATGGTGTGAGCTGCTAGCTGTGTATTCAAATTTTCCAATAGGCCGCCCCCTGCGGCAGTGCTGATACGGTTAGCATATAGCCTTTGACTGCGACTGAAAATACTTTTGCAGACAGTTTATATATCAAAATATGGCAATTCACTTTTATTTTTATGATGCTGTGTTATTAGCGGAGGTTACAAGAGGCTCTATCAGTTCGCCTCGCAGAGAGTTGGGCAGGGCTTCGGTAATTGTTACTTGGGTGAAGTCACCCACCAAGTTGTGGTTGGTAGAGGAAAAATTCACCACGCGATTATTCTCGGTACGACCCTGTAATTGCCCAGGATCTTTTTTGGAAATCCCTGTCACCAGTACAGTTTCTGTCGTACCGACCATCCGGCGGCTGATCACCTGGGCCTGTTGACTGATGCGGTCTTGCAAAATCTGTAGGCGTTGTTTTTTTAATGTTTCGGGGGCGTCGTCGGGTAAATCGGCCGCTGGCGTACCAGGCCGGGCGCTATAGATAAAGCTGAAGCTGTGATCAAAACCAATATCGTGAATCAGCTTCATGGTGTCTTCAAAGTCTTTTTCCGTTTCACCAGGGAAGCCTACGATAAAATCAGAAGAGATACTGATGTCCGGGCGAATTTGCCTTAGCTTACGAATTTTTGATTTGTACTCAAGAACCGTGTGACCACGTTTCATTGCTGCCAGCACCCGATCTGAGCCGCTTTGCACCGGCAAGTGTAAATGGCTGACCAGTTCGGGGACTTCAGCGTAGACCGCGATCAGGCTGTCCGAAAACTCCATAGGGTGTGAGGTGGTGTAGCGAATACGATCAATACCGTCGATCTTAGCCACATAGGTAATCAGTTCCGCTAGGTCGCAAATACTGCCATTAGGCATATCACCACGGTAGGCATTGACATTTTGCCCCAGCAGGTTGATTTCTCGCACATTCTGGCTGGCCAAGTGGGCTACTTCTGCCAGTATATCTGTGGCCGGGCGGCTAACTTCTTCACCCCGTGTGTAGGGTACAACACAGAACGTACAGTATTTGGAGCACCCCTCCATGATCGAGACAAACGCAGTGGCACCTTCGGCCTCTGGCTGTGGCAGGCGATCAAATTTTTCTATTTCTGGAAAGCTAATATCCACGATAGTGGTGCCGTCATGCTGCTTTCTTTCCTCCATCATTTCGGGAAGGCGGTGCAGTGTCTGCGGGCCAAATATTAAATCCACGAAAGGTGCACGTTTGGCAATGGCGTCCCCTTCCTGGCTGGCGACGCACCCTCCCACGCCTATCATCAGATCGGGGTTTTTTTCTTTCAGATTTTTCCATCGACCCAGTTGGTGAAACACTTTGTCCTGTGCTTTTTCTCGAATAGAGCAGGTGTTCAATAGCAGCACATCGGCTTCTTCGGGGTTTTCAGTAGTGACCATTTGGTGACTGTCACCAAGGAGATCACGCATCCGAGCTGAGTCATATTCGTTCATCTGACAACCGTGAGTAACGATATGCAGCTTTTTTACCGGCTTGTCTGACATAAATTGATTAAATTCTGAGCATCTTTAGGGCCGCGCATTATAGCGGTAGCGGGGCACAAATCCCATATAGGACTGTCTGAATGGATGAAATTTGTGCAGATTATGCTATCCTTGCGCGCTTTTTTTAAATTTTTGACTGGGTTGTCCCTATGGCGTCCGACGCAATTTATAAAATTATATTCTTCAATCAAGGTGAGGTGTACGAGATGTACGCCCGCCACGTTTATCAGAGTGACCTTTGGGGGTTTCTCGAGGTTGAAGAGTTTGTCTTTGGTGAGCGCAGTCAAATGATTGTAGATCCAGCTGAAGAGAAGCTGAAGACTGAGTTTTCTTCAATTAAGCGCAGCTTTATTCCACTGCAGTCTGTTGTTCGTATTGATGAAGTGGAAAAAGAGGGTGCATGCAAGATTATTGAAGTGAAAGGGGGGGGCAATGTTACCCCGTTTCCTTATCCCGGCGTTGTCCCGAAGCCTAAGGGCGGTTGATCAGTTTTTTTGGCCCGAGCGCAAGCTTGTAGGGCTACCAACAATCCACCAATAAAAAGGGCTGCAAGTTGCAGCCCTTTTTATTGGTGGATTGTTATTGGTAGATTGAGTGCTAATTTATACAGCCAGTTTTTGTCTCACAGAGGCCAGTTTGACTGAGTTACAAAATATTGCCATAGCCTTGTCAATTTCTTCCACGGTGGGAAATGAGGGCGCTAAGCGAATATTTCTGTCCTCTGGGTCTTTACCATAGGGGAAAGTTGCACCCGCGGGGGTGAGCTTCACGCCTGCTTCTGCTGATAATCTGATGACCTCACCCGCAAGATCTGGGCGGGTATCGAAGGAAATAAAGTAGCCTCCTTCAGGGTTGCTCCAATTGCCTAGGTCAGACTCACTAAAGTGTTCATTCAGATGTCGCATCACGCAGGCAAATCTTGGGCGAAGTAGTTCTGCATGCTTTTTCATATGAGATTGCAGGTCGGCCAAATTTTTAATGACCCTCAAATGACGCAATTGATTGACCTTATCTGGCCCAATACACGCAATACCAAGGTGTTTCGAGATAACCTTTAGATTGTCTTTTGAACTGGCAAGAAAGGCCACTCCGGCACCGGCAAAAGTGACCTTAGACGTGGAGGCAAACTGCAGGACACTATTTTCTGTGCCGTATTGGCGACAGTAAACCATGATGTTGGGTAGCTCAGGGGCTTCATCTGACAGGTCGTGTACGACGTAGGCATTATCGTAAAACACCCGGAAGTTATCGGCGGCAATGGTGCCTAATTTAGCCAGCCGTTCCACTGTATCCTGGTTGTAAACACAACCGGTGGGGTTGGAATATTTAGGAACACACCAAATGCCTTTGATGGATGCGTCACCTGCAACCATGGATTCTACCAAGTCCATATCAGGACCATTCTCATCCATTGGGATATTGATCATTTCAATGCCAAATTCTTCACAGATGGCAAAGTGGCGGTCATAGCCAGGCACCGGGCAGAGAAACTTAACGGTACTCTCATCTTTCCATGCGGAACCTTCACCATTAGGTCCAAACTCCCAGGCAAACAAAATACTGAGGTACATTAATGTCAGGCTGCTATTTCCGCCCACCAACACTTCATTGTCGGTAACACCGAGAATCTCAGCTGCCAGTGCTCTCATTCCTGGCAGCCCTACAAGGCCGCCATAGTTTCGGGTGTCAGTACCGTCATCGGAAATGTAGTTGCCATCCAAAGCGCCATCTAGTGCATTGGCCAAAGTGAGCTGGCTGGTAGAGGGCTTGCCTCGGGTCAAATTCAGGTTTAGTCCGCTGGACTTGAACGATTCGTGTTTGGCAGCAAGCTCTTCTTGCCACTGTTGCAACTGTTCTCGGGTTGCCTGATCGAGGTACACGTTGTATTCCTTCTAGACGAGTTTGTGAAAGGATTTTACGCGTTCGATAGGTGGGCACAATACCTAAAAGGACTTAACTGGATGAAAAAACCCCGGCGCCCAATTAAGGGCGCCGGGGTTTTATGTATGGTAGCTACGGGTGGACTTGAACCACCGACCCCAGCATTATGAATGCTGTGCTCTAACCAGCTGAGCTACGTAGCCATTAGTCCTGAGACAGGGGCGCGAATTTTCCCGAGTTTGGCCTGTTTTGTCAAGGTGCTTATGGCCTTTGGCTCTCAGCTCTTCTGGGCTATTTCATTATCTCTGTAGTGTGGGTTTAGCCAGCATTGTGGCAGCGCTTCACCGGAGAGAAATACCAGATTATCCTTGGCAAAGGTTTCTGGGTCCTGGGCTTCCTCACCGTAGTGATATCGTGCTGAGATATCGCGATGAAAGGGGTCAAATAGCTCTTGCATTGACAGTATTTCGACCAGATGACAGGTGGTTGTTTCTTTCAGGTACATGATGACTTTCCTCTGATACCCTATTTATATAGCACACGATGGCCGACCTTTTATCTATATAGCACTCGATAGATAGTCCCGGTGTAATCATCTGAAATATAGATGCTGCCATCGGGGCCTTCTTCTATATCCACCGGACGGCCTATGATCCGGCCATCTGCTTGTAGAAAGTTGGAGACGAAATCTTCACTGGTGATGTTGTCTTGCTTATCCCAGTGTAGAGCGATGACTTTATAACCGTCGGGTTCGCTACGATTCCATGACCCATGCAGGGCGACCAATGCGGTACGTTGATACCCGTCCGGACGGGAAGGATGGTGGAGAAAGTGAATGCCCAGTGGCGCATTGTGGGCGCGAAAGCCAAAGCTGGGTGAAATGCTCTGCTTCAGCAGTGCTTCCTTGCCCTCACCATAATGGGGGTCCAGGTCACCAAAGCCATTGATGTAGGGCCAGCCATAGAACCCATGCTGTTCTATTTGGTTGAGTTCACATGGGGGGTAGTTATCACCCAGTAAATCTCGACCATTGTCGGTGGCGTAGAGGTTATTGTTCCACGGCGCCCAGTCAAAGCCCACGCTGTTTCTAAGCCCTGTGGCGTAAATTTGTCCATTGGTGCCGCTAGGACGAAAGCGCATCATGGAAGCACGACGGTCGTCTGTTTCCTCGCAGACATTGCAGCTGGAGCCAGCTGTCAGATAGAGCCATCCATCAGGGCTAAATCGGATTGTTCTGGTCCAGTGGTTGCCACCCTTGGGCAGGTCGGTGGTCAGTCGTTCATAATTGCCTTGGGCTGTGTTGGTGTCCCAGTTGATATCGATTCGGCCAACGGCATGGGTTTCTGCAATATAGAGCCAGGTATTTTTGCCATCATCGTAGAGGTCGATCCCGTGGGGGCGGTTGAGTCCACTGACCAAGGGGGTGGTTATGTCAGCTTGGCCATCACCATTGCTATCACTCAATAGGAAAACGGTACCTTTGCTTGGAGAGCTAACCAGCAGTGCTCCTGATGGGGTGATTTTAAGTAATCTCGCATTCGGAATGTGGTCGGCAAAAATAGAAATGTTGAACCCTGACGGGGTGGTGAGCGTATAGACTGTTTTTGATGTGTCGGTCGGAGAGCCTACGCCTAACATGGCATTGAGCAGCACTCGATAATTGCTGATGCCAAGCCCGGTAATAAAGTGGGTCGCTAGGATCACCAGAAGAATGCTGACGAGTATCGTCAGGATGAACAGCTTTGCCAGACTTGCCAGTTTTGTCATAGCTTCATTATAGAAGCTATATTCTAGGAGCTATGCACTAGACTACTTTGAGAGAAGAGGTGTTGCTAGGTCGGTGCTATAAATTGTCGGTGCTATACATTAAAGCGGAAGTGGACCACATCGCCATCAGCGACAACATAATCTTTGCCTTCCAAGCGCCATTTTCCGGCGTCTTTAGCGCCCTGTTCGCCCTTGTGAGCAATAAAATCATCGTAAGCAATGACTTCTGCACGGATAAAGCCTTTTTCAAAATCAGTATGAATTTTACCGGCAGATTGCGGCGCAGTGGCACCGATAGGTATTGTCCATGCGCGAACTTCTTTAACACCCGCTGTGAAGTAGGTTTGAAGCCTCAATAAAGAATAACCACCACGAATGACACGGTTGAGCCCCGGTTCACCCATGCCCATTTCCTGAAGAAAGTCTAATTTCTCGTCGTCATCCAGTTCGGCAATTTCTGATTCCAGTTTATTGCAAATAGGTACAACCACTGCGTTTTCCGCCTCTGCGATAGAGAGCACGGTGTCCAGGTAAGGGTTGTTGTCAAAGCCCTCCTCATCGACATTGGCGATGTACATGGTGGGTTTTAGCGTCAGTAAATTTAAGGACTTAATCGTTTTTAGTTCATCTTGGTCGAGGTTCATTGCACGCAGTGGCTTGGCCTCATTTAGGTGTGGCAGGATTTTTTCGAGAACTACTTTTAGTGCTACGGCATCTTTGTCCTGACCTTTGACCGCCTTGGCTGCTCGTTGCAGGGCTTTTTCTACCGTTTCTAAATCTGATAGTGCCAACTCGGTATTGATAACCTCAATATCGGAGATGGGGTCAATCTTGCCTTCTACATGAACAACATTTTCGTCATCAAAGCAGCGAACGACATGGGCAATAGCATCGGTTTCGCGGATGTTAGCAAGGAATTGGTTGCCTAGTCCTTCTCCCTTAGAGGCGCCAGCCACCAGACCTGCAATGTCCACAAATTCCATGGTGGTGGGTATGACTCGTTCGGGTTTGACGATGTCGGCCAGGTTATCCTGGCGGGGGTCAGGAATGGGAACGATCCCCGTATTGGGTTCAATGGTGCAGAACGGAAAGTTTGCCGCATCAATGCCTGCTTTGGTCAGTGCATTGAAAAGGGTGGACTTGCCTACATTGGGGAGGCCGACGATACCGCAGTTAAAACCCATTGCTCATACTCTCAAATGTCAGTGGCCTAAATACCCAGCCAGCAGATTAATTGTTTTACTGTGAATGTAGCTCTTTCATGGCGCTATTCCATTGCCCGGTGGCGACGAGGGGCATGGCACGGACAGCATCATCGATACCCTGACTAATGAGTTGTTGTTCGCTTTGTGGTGCTTTTCGCAGCACAAAGTTAACCACTTCACTGGCGTGTCCCGGGTGGCCAATACCGATACGTAGTCGGGCAAAATCACGGCTGTTGCCCAGCGCTTTAATCGTATCCTTTAGACCGTTGTGTCCGCCATGCCCGCCACCAATCTTAAGCCGTACTGTTCCAGGGCTGAGATCAAGCTCATCGTGAGCGACCAGAATAGCTTCCGGGGGGATTTGATAGAACCCGGCCATTGCGGCAACCGCCTTGCCGCTGCGGTTCATATAGGTGTCGGGTAACAACAGGCGGACGTCCTGGCCATTCAGTGCAGCTCTACCTGTTGCACCAAAAAACTTGCTTTCAGGCTTTAGTGTGATGCCACAGTATTCCGATAGGGCCAAAACAAAATCGGCCCCGGCATTGTGACGGGTTTGTTCATATTGTTGGCCGGGGTTTCCCAGCCCGACAATAAGTTGAACAGGTGTGTCCAATGTCGGAGCCTCTTTGGTAGGAGGGGTGGGGGAGGGTTACTCGCCGCCTTCCTCTTCTTCGCCTTCTGGAGCTTCAGCAGTGTCTTCAACTTCTTCCACTTCTTCCACTTCTTCCTTAGGTTTGTTGATGGTGAAGATTGGCAGATCGTGGCCTTCGCCGTGGCTTAATGAAACACTCTCAACGCCTTTGGGTAGCACGATGTCAGAAATATGGAGGATTTGGCCGATTTCTACAGCAGCAACATCTACCTCAATGTACTCAGGTAGGTTGGCTGGCAGACAGGAGATGTCTAGCTCGGTCATGCTGTGAGAGATGAGGCCGCCACCCAACTTGACGCCAGCACAGATATCTTCGTTGATAAAGTGCAGGGGTGCTTTAACTTGCAGCTTCTTGGTCTTACTTACGCGGAAAAAATCCGCATGTAGAATAATCGGCTTGGCTGGATGACGCTGAAGGTCTTTCAGAATGACATCTTCAGATTTTCCTTCAACATCCAGCGTAATAATGTGCGAATAGAAAGCTTCATTGGCCAGTGCTTTTTCAAATTCATTTTGAGCAAGACTGATATTTTGTGGTGCTTTCTTACCGCCATAGATGATGGCGGGCACTTCGTTAGCCAAACGACGTAGGCGGCGGCTCGCACCTTTCCCCATGTCATTTCGGGTCTTTACATTCAATTTAAAATCATCGGACATTGCCTTGACTCCTAATTATTCCCAAATCAATCCGCGACCAGAATTGAGAAGGGTTATTTAAATAGCCCATATGTAATTGATAGGTGGGCGGTTAGTTATCCAGCTGCTGTGTCTGACGTTAGTCAAACATGGCACTGATGGATTCTTCATTGCTGACTCGACGCATGGCTTCTGCCAGCATTTGACCCAGGCTCAATACCCTTACATGCTTACTGTTACGGGCAGCTTCACTCAGTGGGATACTGTTGGTGACGACCATGGTATCGAGTGCTGAGGATTCAATATTTTCGATGGCGTTGCCTGACAACACGGGGTGGGTACAGTAGGCAACAACTTTCTCAGCACCTCGTTCTTTCAGTGCATCAGCCGCCTTACACAGTGTTCCGGCGGTATCGACGATATCATCCATCAGAATACAGGTACGGCCTTCTACGTCACCGATGAGATTCATGACTTCAATCTGGTTGGCTTCAGGGCGACGTTTGTCGATAATCGCCAGGTCAGTATTCAGTTGTTTTGCCATGGCTCGTGCACGAACTACACCACCGATATCGGGGGAAACTACCGTTGGGTTTTGGTAGTTTTGACGTTGCACATCATTGAGTAACACAGGCAAGCCGTAGACGTTATCTACAGCGCAGTCAAAAAAGCCTTGAATTTGTTCGGCGTGTAAATCAACGGTCATGACGCGATCGACGCCAACATTGTTAATCATGTCCGCGACCACTTTGGCGCTGATAGGTACTCGTATGGAGCGAACTCGACGATCCTGACGGGCGTAGCCAAAGTAGGGAATCACAGCGGTGATGCGACCGGCGGATGCACGGCGTAGTGCATCGACCATCAAAATCAGTTCCATCAGGTTTTTGTGGGTAGGCGCACAGGTGGGCTGTACGACAAATACATCCCGGCCTCGCACGTTCTCACGAATCTCAATATTGATTTCGCCATCGGAGAACTGGGTTACCAGTGCATCGCCTAGCGGAAAACCGAGAAAGCGGGCGATTTCATTTGCTAGCTCCGGGTTAGCATTTCCGGAGAAAACCATCAAGTTAGCCACAACATTATCCTGATCAGAGGTGTGATTTCTCCGGATTTCCAGAGGAATATGGCTGGGGTGGGAGGACTCGAACCTCCGAATGGCGGCATCAAAAGCCGCTGCCTTAACCGCTTGGCCACACCCCAGTAATTACTTTTTAGACGGTAAACTGCTTAGCAGAGGGGACTGATTAACCCCTTTGGCGACAAAGCCTTGCCAGGGTGCCGGTATTTGCTCAAGCACTGACTTTGCATCAATCTCCGACGCAAAGCGGGCAAAGAGGCTGGCACCTGTTCCCGTCAATCGAGTTTCGGCGAATTGAGCCAGCCATTGGCGGGCTCTTTTTACCTCAGGATAAAGCGTTTCAACCACTGTTTGGCAGTCGTTTTGGCCACCCTGCTCGAGAAAGGCGCGTATTTTGATCGGATGAGTGTTTCTTGTCAAACCCTGATGGGCAAAAACTTCTGCTGTGGAGACTTGTATATCGGGCGTCAAAATCAGGTACCAGTCATCTGACATTTCTACTGGTGTGAGTTGATCTCCAATTTCCTCTGCCCATGCGGTGTGGCCAAGTACAAAAACAGGTACATCTGCACCAAGCTGAGCACCTATTTCCAGCAATACTTTCGTGGGTAATTCCAGCTGCCAAAGTGCATTGAGGCCCAGTAACGTGGTGGCTGCATCACTGCTACCCCCACCAAGTCCACCGCCCATGGGTAGATGCTTGTGCAGATAGATATCTGTACCCAGTGTGCACCCACTGTATTGTTGTAGTGCCCGGGCGGCACCGTAGACCAAATTGTTCTCTGGGGATACACCGGGTATTGATGGTGATAGGTGAATATCACCATCAGGGTTAATGGCAAAGTCGAGTTGGTCACCATAATCAAGCAACTGAAAGAGTGTCTGTAGATTGTGATAGCCATCAGCACGGCGACCCGTAATGTGCAGGAACAGATTGATTTTTGCCGGAGCGGGTAGTGACAGTGCCATTAAAGAGCCTCACCGGGCTGCCAGTGTTTGATGATTAAAGTGAAGTTGTAGTCACCACGCTGGCCTTTTATTTTCCCTGGTAAAAGCCATTGGTCGATTTGTTGGTAGCTTGAAAACTGTAACTGCCAATCGGACTGTTTCAGTTGAGCCAGGGTGCCATCCGAGTGATGGCTCTGTTTGTCCGCTGGTGATGTGGGTGAAGGAATTCCCAAGACCCAAAATTGTAGCTGCTCCACAGGCCATTGCCAGCCAAATAATTGTTCGGTAAGTGCGGCGGGTGATTTGGCAGACACTTTGTCATGTCCTGCTCGTTGCAATTCAGCATAACGGTTGTTCCCTACGATGCGAGTTGCCCCCACCCCAAAGGGGCCGTTTAGTTTTACTTCAAAGTTACCCTGTTGTTGCTGCCAGCTGAGCCAGGCGCTTCCTCCGTCATGGCTATCACGGTAACCCAGCTTTCCATCGAGGATCCAGTGGTCTAGCTGCTGTAACTGTTGGACATGTTGTTCCCAATTGGGGACCACTGTTGAGGCGTGATGGGTTTGTGTGGAGCAAGCACTTATCAGTGTTAGGAGTAGTAGCAGAAAGATCAATCGCATCGGGCTATTCCGCTTGTAAACGCTTCATGGTCTGGCGGATGATGTCATTGTCCGGGTCATTTTCCAGAATGGTTTTCCAGACTGATGTTGCTTCTTCACGCTGGCCGGTAACCCACAAAACCTCACCAAGATGAGAGGCAACCTCGGGATCAGGCAGTTTTTCTATAGCGCGGCGCAGCTGATGAATGGCATCATCATATTTGCCGAGTCGATAGAGTACCCAGCCAAGACTATCAATTGTTGCAGGATCGCCCGGGTTCAGTTCCAGTGCTCTGAGAATCAGCTCATGGGCTTCTTCGTAACGATCTGTATGTACAGTTAATGTGTAACCCAGTGCATTGAGCGCCATGGCGTTATCTGAATCTTGTGCCAGGATGGCGCGAAGGTCTTTCTCCGAACTGGTGTAGTCGTTTTTCTTCTCACTGAGCATGGATCGCATATAGAGCAGTTGGATATCGTTGGGCTCTTGGAGAATAGCCTCGCTGAGTAAGTGGTAGGCATCATCTATCAACTGCTGTTCTGCTAGTAGTTCAGACTCAATTTGGTAGAGAGCGGCAGAGAACCTTGGGTTTGTCAGCCGAAGTTTTTGAAGGTAGAGGCGGGCGTTTTTCAACTGACCATGATTGATCATAAACTTGCTGAGGCGAACTGCTGCGGGTAAAAACTTTGGCCCTGAGTGTACTTGTCGATAGTGCATCAGTACGGATTCAATATGATTGTCCTGCTCGGCCATGGTGCCGAGCTCAAAGTGAGCCGAAGAGGCGGTGCTGGGGTAGCGAGTGAGTTTGATCAACAGTTGTTGGGCCATAACACGCAGACCTAACCCCCTGCTGGCCAGAGCCAGAGGGTAGATCAGATCAGGGTCATTAGGGTATTCCTCGACTAACGAAGTCAGTTGCTGGTGGGCACCTTCCAGATCATCTTCGGCGAGGAACCGGGCATACTGAAGCCGTAGACGTTTACTATTAGGAATATTAAGTAGCGAGTGTTCAAGAAATGCGGAGGCCTCCTCTTTTTTGCCTATTTGATGAAGCAGCTGGGCTTTCAACATGATGGCAGCTTCTTCAGTAGGCGCTTTTTGTAGTAACTGTTCGACAGTATTCAGGGCATCGGGTAGTTGGTCTTGTTGGCGCAGCAACATTGCTTTGGTCAGCAGAAGGATTCTATTACCTGGCATCAGTGTTTCAAGGCGAGGGTATTGATGTAACAGCGCTTCTCGCTGTTGAGTGCTGGCCTGATTGGCTGAAATGACGAGTGTCATTAGTGGCTCACCGCTGCCTTGCATCAAAGCAAATTCAGCATGGGTTAATGCATTGATGTACTGGCCATCCCTGCTCAGGGATAATGAAGCCATGCTATGAGCATCCAGATTATCTGGTTCCACTTCAGTCCACAGTAGCGACATTTCCAGTAGAGCCGCGCGGTTTTCGAGATAGGCCGCGATACGAGTCGCTCTGCTCACCACACCGGGGTCTCGGGTTTGTCTGGCTTGTGAAAGGTATTTTTCCAGTGACAGTGGTAGATTATTTCTGATGCCGGCCAGTTCGCCCACTAATAAGTCATACAGGCCTTCTGTTGAAAACGGACGTACGGGATACACCTGCTCAGCCTCTTCAGTTTCAAGTGTATCGGCTTTAGTTATTTCAGCTTCAGGCTCTACTGCTGGGGTTGTGGCCTCCTCATGAGCGACACTATCCATGGGTTGATTGGCGCAACCATGGATCATCAGCATGGCTAGTACCAGCACAATCGGGGTAAGACAGGGTTTTTTCATAGAATTGTTTATTCGAGTAACACCATTACGGATCATCACAGTATTGTAGCTAAATACTCTGACAATAACGAAAGCAGAGGATTCCGTTTTAACCGCTGCTCAATACTGCTTGTCTTTGAACTCGGAGAATCGGACAATTGCGGGTTCATATCCAAGCTCTGAATTAATGACCATTTTTGCTTTGGGAATCAATCACCGCACAGCTTCTCTCGATATTCGGGAGAAGGTTGCCTTTGCACCTGAACAAATGGTGGAGGCCTTGCAGCAGGTGGGTGATGTTGCTGGTATTGGTGAAGTCGCCATTTTGTCTACCTGTAATCGTACAGAAATCTATGGTGCCTGTGGTAATCCGGAACACGTATTGGATTGGTTGGCGGAATACCATCAAATGTCTCGTTTGGCTTTGGATGATTGTCATTATATTTACCAGAAAGAAGATGCTGTACGCCACATAATGAAAGTGGCCAGTGGCCTCGACTCTATGATCTTGGGAGAACCCCAAATTCTTGGCCAACTGAAATCGGCCTATGCGGTGGCTAGAGATGCAGGAAAAGTATCCACGCATCTTAATCAACTTTTTCAGCAGGCATTTTCCATTGCAAAACAGGTTCGTACCGAGACGGCCATTGGTCAGAATCCCGTATCAGTGGCTTACGCCGCAGTGGGCTTATCGCAACAAATATTTTCTGATCTGAGGGATGTTCATGCACTATTAATTGGTGCAGGCGAAACGATCGAGTTGGTGGCCAGACATTTGGTGGATAAACAGGTGGGTGGCATTACCGTTGCCAACCGCACATTGAGTCGGGCACAGGATTTAGCCCAACAATTTGGTGCACAAGCCATTTTGCTGTCCGAAATACCCGAGTTCCTTCAAGGGGCTGATATGGTGATTTCGTCAACGGCAAGCCAATTACCGATTCTTGGTAAGGGTGCAGTGGAATCAGCGCTTAAGCAGCGTAAGCACAAGCCGATGTTTATGGTAGATATTGCTGTGCCTCGAGACATTGAGCCTGAAGTGGCCAAATTGCAGGACGTCTACCTTTATACGGTAGATGACCTTCAGGAAGTAATTCTGGAAAATATGCGTTCTCGTGAACACGCTGCCAGTAAAGCAGAGGAAATTATTGAGGCTGGGGTACTTGCCTGGCAGAGCCAATTACAGGCTCTGGGGGTGGTGGACACTATTCGCGCTTTCCGCAGCAGTGTGGAGGAGACTCGTGATTTGGAAGTAGAAAAAGCATTGGTTGCTTTGCGTTCGGGCCAAGAGCCCGAACAGGTGTTAAAAAGTCTGGCGAGAAATCTCACGAATAAGCTTTTGCATACCCCAACTGCGCGGCTCAAGTTGGCGGGAGAGCAGGGGCGAACAGAACATATTCACGTAGCTCACGATCTTTTCGGTTTAAAAAATCCAGGTGAAGGTGAGCCAGATAAATAATTCCGGAAAATAGCTTGGAAAAGAAAGCTAAGACACTTGGCCATAAAAAATGGCTTTAAAAAAGACCTTTAAAAAAAAGAGTTCCGGTTAATCCTTCAGCAACATTATTAAATGAAAGAGTATTGATGAAAGCATCCATTCTGGAAAAATTACAGATTTTGTCCGATCGACAAGAAGAGGTCGGTGCATTATTGAGCGACTCTGATGTCATTGGTGATCAGAACCGCTTTCGCGATCTGTCGAAGGAATATGCCGAGCTGGAGCCGGTGGTGAAAACCTATGCCGACTACACACAGGCTCAGGAGACTATTTCTGACGCCAAATTACTGCTCAAGGACTCTGATGCCGACATGAGAGACATGGCGCAGGAGGAGATGAAAGAAGGTGAGGCGCAGCTAGACATACTTGAAATCGAACTTCAAAAACTGTTGCTACCGAAAGACCCTAATGACGAAAAAAATGTCTTCCTTGAAATTCGGGCAGGAACTGGTGGTGATGAAGCAGCAATTTTCTCCGGAGATCTGTTTCGGATGTACAGTAAATATGCTGAAAGTAAACGCTGGAAGGTGGAGGTTATCAGTGAAAGCCTTGGTGACCATGGCGGTTATAAAGAGATTATTAGCCGGATTGTAGGGCAGGGGGTGTACTCCCAGCTAAAGTTTGAGTCCGGTGCCCACAGAGTGCAGCGGGTGCCAGAGACGGAATCCCAAGGACGTGTTCATACCTCCGCTTGTACCGTGGCCATCATGCCAGAAGCAGATGAGCTGGATGAGATAGAGATTAATAAAGGTGACCTTCGGGTTGATACATTCCGTGCTTCAGGTTCAGGCGGTCAGCATGTTAACAAGACTGATTCAGCTATTCGTTTGACACACTTGCCAACGGGTCTTGTGGTGGAATGCCAGGATGAGCGATCACAGCACAAGAATAAGGCTCGGGCAATGTCATTGTTGTCCGCACGGTTGAAGAATGCCCAGGAGGAAGCGGCAGCGAAAGATATTGCTGAGGAACGCCGCTCACTGGTGGGTAGTGGTGATCGTTCGGAGCGAATTCGCACCTACAACTATCCCCAAGGCCGAGTGACAGATCACCGCATCAATCTTACGTTGTACAAGCTGGGAGAAGTGATGGAGGGGCAGTTGGCTGAAGTAGTTCAGCCACTGATCAATGAGCATCAGGCGGAACAGCTGGCCGCATTGTCGGGGTGATCCCCAATGGCCGTTATCCCAGTGCCTGATACTCACGTGTCCGTTACCATATCCGAGCTATTGAAACGCAGTGATGAGCTGACGACGGTTAGCGATACCTCACGGCTGGATACAGAAGTGCTGCTCTGCCATATTTTGGGTAAGAATCGCACCTTCCTTTATACCTGGCCCGAACAATTACTCTCCACCTCCCAGCAGCATCAGTTTCAGGCGTTGTTTAGCCGCCGTTTAAAAGGTGAGCCTATTGCTCATTTAACGGGTACTAGGGAGTTCTGGTCTCTTTCTCTCAATGTGTCATCAGCAACACTTATTCCAAGACCGGATACCGAATTATTGGTAGAGATTGCCCTTGGGCTATCGCTGGCTAAGCAAGCGGCGGTGCTTGATCTTGGCACTGGCACTGGCGCGATTGCTCTGGCCTTGGCCAGTGAAAAGCCACACTGGAACATTTGTGCCGTTGATGCTGTGGCGGAAGCGGTGGCTCTGGCTGATGAAAACCGGCAGCAATTTGGGTTTGATCACGTCCGGGTTTTCCAAAGTGATTGGTTCTCTGAACTCAGTGGCCAGACATTTGATTTGATTATCAGCAACCCCCCCTATATCAGTGCAAGTGATGACCATTTACAGCAAGGTGATGTGCGATTTGAACCATGTTCAGCATTGGTTGCTGATAAATCAGGTTTTGCCGATCTCTGTACCATTGTCTCCTGTGCTGGTTTGCACTTGAACCCGGGAGGCTGGTTGATTCTGGAGCACGGCTATGAACAGGGTGACGAAGTTCGTCAAATGATGTCCCTGGCGGGCTTTAGCGGGATTGCAACCCACGCAGATCTTGCCGGCTTGGAAAGGGCGACCATTGGCCATAAAACCTGACGGCTTATTTTAGTTCCTGATATTGGCCACAGTGAAAAATCAGTGGTGCCATCGGAATTGAAGAAAAATCTAACACTCGTCCCACCAGAATCGTGTGATCGCCACCAGGGTGGCGATGCTCAATTTCACACTGGAAAACACTGGCGCAATCATTGAGTAGCGGCATGCCATTCATTCCGGGATACCATGAGACACGATCAAACTTATTTTCTTCAGGGCCTGCAAAAAGTTGAGATATGGACTGCTGGCCACTGTGTAGAATATTCACCGCAAAATGATTGGTATGCTGAAATAACTCAAATAGCCGTGATTCCCGTCCAACACACCAGGAGATTAATGCAGGCTCCAGTGATACCGAAGAAAAGCTATTGGCTGTCATACCTTGGGGTTCACCATGTTCATCAACAGCGGTAACCACTGTAATACCTGTGGCAAAGTTGCCCATCGCATTCCGTAGGGCGCGAACCTCATTGTCTGTCATTGTTTTATCTCAGGAGTTTTTCAAAGAATATTATAAGGGTTGATCAAACACCCATTAGTTATGGTGGTCTAGAGTAACCTAAATAGCTGTAGAGATAAAAACGGCTTATTCCTGAAAGCAGACGGTGTGGTAGCGCCAGGCTTTGAGTTTGTCGGACCAGAAGTTGAGAGGGAGCCCCGCTTTTAGTTTTAGTTGCTCCAAAAATTGGGTCTTATCAGGTATGGAGTCCCATACGGTGGGAAGGAATGTGGCACGGTGGCGGCCCTTCTCAATTACTAGCCCATCCTTGCCCGACACCAGTTGAGCTAGCAGGTTAGCTTCGCTTGAAAATGAGAGGGGCATTGGTTCTGTGAGAACAGATATTTCGATATGTAACTCTGCTACTTCTTCTCGGGAGATAGCCGGGAATCGGGGATCCTCAAAGGCCGAGGCCGCAGCATGTTGTACCGTACCAACCACTAAGGGTTGAGTTGCTTCTAACGCACCAATACAACCGCGTAATTTACTTTTTTTTCGAAGGGTCACGAAACTGGCGGCCTGCTGTTTTAGGGCAGGGCTGAAGATAGTTTCATCTACCTGTAAATCGCGTTCAAAGAGACGCCGTACTTGAATACTTTCTCGCGCTAATGACAGTAGTTTTTGTTGATCTTCATCCGATAATTCAATAAATGGCATAAGCTCCGTATCCCACCACACGATCCCTGTCCTCTGTATTTTTATTAACAGAGCTTCCATTGGTATAGCTACTATTTATAGAGTCCCAGGAGTTTTTCAGGTTAATCGTTTTGATGGACATCCTTTCGTTGTTGGCGAGCCTCAGCAGGCCATTGATAGCGTTGCAACCGCAGGCTTGTGAACCCGTGATCCTGCCATCTAATTGCTCGATCATGGCGGTGGTTTCTTGGTCAAGACGCTGGGCTTCTTGGTAGGGGTGATAATGGCTGAGATCAGAGCTGATCACAACCAGTGTTTCATCGCCACCCCAGGCGCAACGGAGTACTTCGGCTACTTGGTCAGGTTTTGCGTTGCCGACAACCAATGGTAATAACAGGAAATCATCAATCATTCGTTGCAGGAAAGGCAGTTGTACTTCCAGGCTATGCTCAAACTGGTGGGCTTCGTCCCTGATGTTTATCAGAGACAGTCTCAGCAGTGCAGCAATTCCGTTGCGATCTACAGAGATGTCACCCAGGGGTGTACAAAAAGTGGTTGCTGACGGTGCGGCCAAACCATTTAAGGGAACGTGATGAGAGGGGCCCAGAAGAGCTACCCGCGATAGCCGGTGGGCAATGGGTTTTAGCAATTGATAGGCACTGGCGGCAACGGCACCCGAGTAGATGTACCCAGCATGGGGGACGATCAATGCCTTGGGTATGAATGTTGGTTCCTTGGTTGTGCTTAAAAACCCATCCACCTGCGCCTGCAGGATTTTGGGATTGTCTGGGTAAAACATACCCGCAACAGCGGACTCCCGGCTTACCATATGAATAGCCACACTTTATAAATGGTCTATAACTATATAGTGCTTTTGATATTAATTTAATAGTCCGAATAATGAATTTTGGGAGACATATATGATTGTGTCGCCGCCTGTTACGCATCCCACCCGGTATTGGCACCTGCTTGATGATGGTCGCCTGCAATGTGATGTTTGCCCTCGAGAATGTAGGTTGCATGAGGGGCAGCGGGGCTTGTGTTATGTGAGAGGGCGTGAGGGTGATGAAGTTGTACTTTACAGCTATGGTCGCTCTAGTGGATTTTGCGTCGATCCCATTGAAAAAAAACCACTGAATCATTTTTTGCCGGGTAGCTCGGTGCTGTCCTTTGGTACAGCAGGCTGTAATTTGGCCTGTAAATTTTGTCAGAACTGGGATATGAGTAAATCCCGAGAGATGGATACTTTGGCGGATACGGCAATGCCAGTCCGGTTAGTAGAGACGGCGGTTGAGCTGGGCTGTCAAAACATTGCATTTACCTACAATGATCCGGTGGTTTTTTTGGAGTATGCCGTAGATGTGGCGAAAGCCTGTCGGGAACTGGGTGTTAAAAGTGTGGCTGTCAGTGCCGGTTATATTCAGGACGCACCACGCCGTGAATTTTTTCAACATATGGATGCCACCAATATTGATCTCAAAGCATTTACTGAATCGTTTTACAAAAAAATCTGCGGTGGCGAGTTGAAAAATGTGTTGGAGACGCTCCAATACATCGCGCATGAAACAGATGTGTGGTTAGAGTTAACGACGTTGATTATCCCCGGTGAAAATGATTCAGACACAGAGTTGGATGCCATGACTGCCTGGGTGGTAGAAAATTTGGGGCCAGATGTGCCGATGCATTTCTCTGCCTTTCATCCAGACTGGAAAATGCAGGATATACCTGCAACGCCATCAGAAACACTAACTAAAGCCCGGAAAATTGCCATGCAAAATGGTGTGCATTATGCCTACACCGGAAATATACATGACCGGGTAGGTGGCAGTACATTTTGTCCTTCCTGTCGGGAGCTGATTATTGAGCGTGATTGGTACCGGTTGGGTTCTTGGGGATTGAATGAGCAGGGCTGTTGTCATACTTGTGGTGAAAGTATCGCCGGTGTCTTTGAAGCAACACCGGGTGATTGGGGCTCACGGCGGGTGCCGATCAAGTTGCTACGTTAACTATTTAAACAAAACTTTTTTACAAAACAGGGTCTAAGCAATCAATACTTGACCGAATGGTTAGGTAATGACGGTTTGATTTGTTAACACCGTTGCTGCCAGCTTTTTTTTGTCAGCCACTCGTTCACGCGTTACTAAGAGAAAATAATAAGGACATCACCATGAATGGTCTTTCTGGAATCTGTCACCGACTTCATCATCGGGTTCTAAGTTACCTGAGTTGTTTTGAGGGTATCGCACCCTTGTTGTTACGAATTTTTCTTGCCCCCATTTTTATCAAGGCCGGGTACGGAAAATTACAGTTGGGCACAGAAAATGTGGGATTTCTTGAAAGACTAACGGCAGATCCAAATGTTGTTGCCTGGTTTGGTAATCCTGATTGGGGGTTGGGTTTACCCATACCGGAAGTGTTGGCACTAATGGCTGGCTGGACAGAATTTTTAGGTGGTTGGCTTTTGTTATTTGGCCTGCTGACCCGGCTTATTAGTATTCCCCTGATGTTAACGATGATAGTGGCGGCCACTACTGCACATTGGGGCAATGGCTGGCATGCATTACCTGAAGCCAAGCTAACGGTGCCTTGGGAATGGCGCACAGATCTAATTGATGACGCCCTGGAGCGTAAAAGTCGAGCAGTATCTATTCTTGAGGAACACGGAAATATTGATTATCTGACGGAGGCGGGTTCATTTACTGTGTTAAAGAATGGAATAGAGTTTGCCGCCACTTATTTTATTATGTTGCTTAGCCTGTTGTTTACAGGAGGTGGTCGCTTCACCAGCGTGGATTATTGGTTGATTCGAGCACTAAACCCGAGAGAGTAATCCCCAAAAGGCAGTTTAATCGCAGTGTCTAAATACACTATATTCTGTGTAACACACATCGTATTGTCGAGAGGGCCGCGGTTTTCTTATCCCGTGCTATAATCCCGCCCCTTTCTAGTCCATGGCCCGAAATCGGGCCATCCTGTACCGGCAATATTATGAGTGAACAGAACAACCAGACCCCTAGGCAGACCTCCAAGGACAATCAACAAAAACAATCAGGCCGCCGTGGCCGTAGGCGTCGTGGCGGGGGTGCTAAAGTTGCCGCTGCCCAATGGGATTTGTCACAATTTGCGGTAGAGCCTGAGGCCGGTAAAACACGGTTTCACGACATGGGCCTGCCTCTGCCATTAATGCACGCCATTGCTGACTTGGGTTTTAAATATTGCTCACCGATTCAAGCACGCTCATTGCCTTACACGTTGCGTGGCCACGATGTAGTGGGTAAAGCTCAGACGGGTACCGGGAAAACGGCGGCTTTTCTGGCGACGATTATTACTGAGTTACTCACTAATCCCGTGGATGATGAGCACTTTGCCGGTGAAGCTCGCGCCCTAATTATTGCTCCGACCCGTGAGTTGGTTATGCAAATTGCGGATGATGCCAAGCTCCTTTGTAAATACACCGAGCTGAAAGTACATACGTTGGTCGGTGGTATGGATTACGACAAACAAAAACGTCATTTACAAGAAAGCCTCTGCGATATTTTGGTTGCCACCCCTGGACGCTTGCTGGACTTTGCAGGTAGTCGTGATGTTTACCTCGATCGCACTGAGATTTTGGTGCTTGATGAAGCAGATCGGATGCTGGATATGGGCTTTATTCCCCAGGTACGACGTATTGTCCGCCTGACACCCCATCGGGAAAATCGGCAGACTATGTTCTTTTCTGCAACCTTTACCCCCGAAGTTATGAGTCTGGCTGAGCAGTGGACGGTTGATCCTACCAGCGTCGAAATTGAGCCGGAAAATGTGGCTACTGATACGGTTAACCAGAAAGTATTTATTACCTCTAAGAATGAGAAATTCCAACTGCTTTACAACTTGATCAGTCAAGATGAGGTGGAAAGCGTGATCGTCTTTGCTAACCGTCGTGATCAGTGTCGTCGACTGCAAGAAAAGCTAAAAGGGAAAGGTTTTAGTGTTGGGTTGCTGTCGGGTGAAGTGCCTCAAGGTAAGCGAGTTAGAACACTGGAGGATTTCAAGTCTGGCAAGTTGAAGGTGTTAGTAGCTACCGATGTAGCGGGCCGGGGTATCCATATTGATGGTATTAGTCATGTGGTGAATTACACTCTGCCAGAAGAATCAGAAGATTATGTTCACCGCATTGGTCGTACAGGTCGTGCGGGGAAAAGCGGTACTTCCATCAGTTTCGCTTGTGAAGATGATGCATTCCTATTGGAACCCATACAGGAATTGTTGGGCAGAAAATTGGACTGTGAACAACCGGATGAGTCCTTGCTAAAAAGATAAGTTGAGGGCTCGTGAAAAGCCCTCAAGGCCAAATAACAAAGGTCACTTTCTGTCTTAAGGGGCTGGTTTGTCAGGGCTGGGTTCCATACGTTCCAGCCAGAATGATGTGGCTCCGATCACGGATGCTGGCATAGTGAATAGGTTCAAAATCGGTATGGTGGTGGCAATTAATACGCTGCCACCAAAGCTGAGTGATACCAAGCGTCGATTTCTTAATTCTTCTCGTAATTGAACAAATCCAATCTGATTATTGTCTGCAGGGTAGTCCAAATACTGTAGTGCCAGAGACCAGGCTCCCCAGAAAAAAGCAATGACTGGCCCCAGCAGGTTTAAGACCGGGATAAAAGACAGTGCCAGGGTCAATAACAACACACCGATAATTCTTGGTAAAAAATACCCCAATTTGATGAACTCTCGTTTCACCGAGCGTCCTGCAAGGGCTAATAGTTGCTTGCTTGTCTTCGTTGATGAGTGGTTATTGCCTGTTAGCACTTCTTCGACTCGTTCAGACAATGGCCCGTAGAAGGGGGATGCCAGAATATTCCCAATGATGGAAAAACTGTAGCCATAGACCAATAAGAGAAAACCACCGAAGAGTATCCAAAAAAACCAGGCAACAAAGCTTAGCCACTCGGGGATCTTATCAGTAAGCCATGAGAGCAGGGTGCCAAATTGCTCCACTGCCAGTGCGGTCAGACCAATAAATAGAACAATATTGATGAGCAGTGGACCAATGACGAACCAGCGAATCTTTGGGTGGTTGAGCAGCCTTAACCCTTGAAATAAATATCCGGGGCCACTTTGAAGGGGCTGTGCCATTAGGTATCCTTAATTCGGTATGGGCTATCAGCCCTCAATATCATGCTATTGTAAGATTGTGGGCCTGGAATCATCAAATAGGGATTTATTTTTTAACGGAGAACAATAATGAAAACGTTGTTTAAGATTTTAGCGGGTTTGGCAGTAGTGCTGCTGATCGTGATAGTGGTTGGGGTGCTTAACCTAGATAAGGGTATCAAGGCGGTAGTAGAAACAGTCGGGCCAGAGCTGACCAAATCAAGTGTAACGTTGAGAGATGTCGATTTGTCGCTCACCTCAGGGGAAGGGAGCTTGTTTGGTTTGGTGGTAGGGAATCCGGCAGGATTTAAAACCAAGAATGCGTTTTCATTGGGTGAGATTTCCCTTGCGATTGACCCCGCATCAATAACCACCGATACCATCATCATCAATAGTATTCGAATTATTGCACCTGAGATCACCTACGAGTCTCTAAAGGGTGGGACCAATCTTGATCAGCTGCAGAAGAATGTTGAGCAGGCGATTGGAGCCAATAGCGGTGGTGCCGCTACCGAAACCAAGGGGAGTGATGAGGAAGCCGCAGCCAAGAAGCTTATTATTCGGGATTTGACGATCACGGGCGGAAAAATCAGCTATAGCAATGCGTTGCTGGGCAACAAGTCCATCAGCTTGCCATTGCCGCCGTTACATTTGACGGGTATTGGTGAGAAATCGGGAGGTGCCAGTACGGGCGAAGTTGTTAATCAGGTGCTTGGGGCAATCAATAAGGGTGCCGCTAGTGCTGTAACTAACTCCGGGGCACTTAAAGATGCCGGCGATCAGCTCAAGAAACAAGTCGAAGAGAAGCTGGGTGGTTTAAAAGGTCTACTAAATAGATAGAGACTGACCTTATTGTACTCTCAATATTAAAACCTTCTCGATAACATAAGGTATAGGTTGCCCTGTATTCAGCAGGGCAGCCTCATGCCTCGGCTGATTTTATCAGGCCATTCTAGAAAATTTCCCCCCTCGTTGATAACGATCTCTTCTTGCCGGTGTCCATAGTAGATAGCGGATAAAAGTAGGTGGCTAAATAGCCAAGTTGGGAAAATGAATCTTATGAAGCGGAGATGCACAGCGTGGCAATCATCACACCCTGGGGTGATTGTTACATTGTTGCTGGTATTGTTTTGCCCCCTGGTTGCCAGTTCTTCCGTAGAAAGAAACGGCTTTGTTATTAGCGAACCGCTGATTCCCATCAATGAGATATACGGGGGTGGTCCCCCACGTGACGGTATTCCTTCCCTTGATGACCCAAAATTTATCAGTGCTTCTGATGCCGAATTCCTGTCACCTGATGACAAGTTGTTGGGGATGAGTGTCAATGGGGTCAAGAAAGCATTTCCCATTGGGATTCTGGATTACCACGAATTGGTTAATGATGCATTTAATGGTCAGCCAGTTACCCTGAGCTATTGTCCACTATGTGGTACTGGTGTGGCATTTAACCCAATGGTAGAAGGGAAGCATCTGGAGTTTGGGGTATCAGGGCTTCTCTACAACAATGATTTACTCATGTATGACCGGAATACAGATTCACTTTGGTCGCAAATGGAGGGTAGGGCGATCAGTGGCCCCTTAAAGGGCAGCTACCTTGAGAGGCTTCCGTTGGAACATACTACTTGGCGGATATGGCGTGAACGCCACCCCGACACACTCGTCTTATCTGGTGAAACGGGGTTCTATCGTAACTATGGGGCAAGCCCTTATCCCGCGTATGACAAAAGCCGGAGAGTCTTGTTTCCTCTGTCCAATTACGACAAGCGTTATCACCCAAAAGAGATGGTGATCGGTATTGAACTGGGTGATAGAACCAAAGTTTACCCATTTTTTGAGTTGGCCCGAGGGAAAAGCCCACTTGCTGATACCGTCAACGGGAAAGTATTGAGTGTCGAATATAGCGTGAAAGATCGCAGTGCTCGGATTCTTGATAATAAAGGTGAAGTCCTTACTTCAGTGACAGCGTATTGGTTTGCCTGGATGGCCTTTCACCCTGGTAGTGATGTTTATACATTTGAAGAGTAATGATATGGTAAAACGGATTATCCCTCCTGTACATAGGTTGGACTTGCCTAGTGGCCCCTGTTATAGTCGCCGCCGTCTTGGTACCCATCGGTCGGTACCTTTATGTTCTAAGTAGTGTTCTTGGTAGTTTCCTCTCGATATTTCCAGACGCCCTATTTAATTATTTCCAGCCTTAGACCGTCGTTGTGCCAAAGGCATAGAGTGGGCTGGTTCCGGAGTTCTATTTTTTATGTTATTTACTGATCTCGGCCTGTCGGCCGAAATACTTCGTGCTGTGTCCGATCAGGGCTACACCGAACCTACACCAATACAAGCCAAAGCTATCCCTACTGTACTTGAGGGGCATGATGTTTTGGCTGGTGCACAAACTGGCACTGGAAAAACCGCCGGTTTTACACTACCTCTCCTACAACGTTTAAGTGAGCAAAAGCCGGCTAATGGTTACCGTCCTGTTCGGGCTTTAGTGCTTACTCCCACACGAGAGTTAGCAGCTCAAGTGGGTGAAAGTGTCGAAACCTATGGCAAATATTTGCCTATGCGGTCCGCTGTTATCTTTGGTGGTGTCAAAATTAACCCGCAAATTGCGACCCTCAGAAAGGGTGTTGATATTTTGGTGGCTACACCTGGTCGCCTTTTAGACCATGTGGGCCAGAAAACCTTGGATCTATCCCAAGTGGAAGTTCTGGTGCTGGATGAAGCAGACCGTATGCTTGATATGGGCTTTATCCATGATATTCGCAAAGTATTAGCTCTGTTGCCTAAACGGCGTCAGAACCTGCTATTTTCTGCCACCTTCTCTAATGAGATTAAACGGTTAGCCGATGGTTTGCTGGACTCTCCAACCTTGATTGAGGTGGCACGCCGTAATACCACTGCCGAGAGTGTTGCCCAGGTTGCTCATTTTGTGGATAAGAACCGGAAACGTGAATTGCTCTCTCTTCTGATTGGTTCAGGTAACTGGAAACAGGTGTTGGTATTTACCCGTACCAAACATGGCGCCAACCGTCTCGCCGAGCAATTGGGGAAAGATGGCCTTACTGCCGCAGCTATTCACGGGAATAAAAGTCAGGGTGCTCGTACCAAAGCACTGGCGGACTTTAAGCGTGGGGCCGTACGTGTACTGGTGGCTACCGATATTGCTGCACGTGGTCTTGATATCGACCAGCTGCCGCACGTGGTTAACTATGAGCTTCCCAATGTGCCAGAAGATTATGTGCATCGAATTGGTCGTACAGGTCGTGCTGGTAATGAAGGGGAGGCTGTATCGCTGGTCTGTGTGGATGAGCACAAGTTGCTACGTGATATTGAGCGCCTTCTCAAGACTGAAGTACCTAAGGTAGCCATTGATGGCTTCACACCTGATCCCTCTATCAAAGCTGAGCCGATCCAAAATGGGCGACAGAATCGTGGTGGAGGTAGATCCCGAGCTGGAGGCAATCGGGGTGGCAATAAGAGTGGTGCTCGTTCGCACAATGCCGGTGCCAGTAGAGGACGATCTGCTGGAGCAAGTAGAGGTCAGGCAGGATCTCGCTCAAGAGGATAATCAACGATTAAGAGAGGGATGGGGGAGCTGAAATACCTCCCCATCATTTTTTAGCTAGCCATGCCGTTTCGGTGTTAATCGTTCAGGCAGCAATAAAGTTCAGACAATAAAAAAGGGCAAGACGTAAGTCTTGCCCTTTTTACCTTCAACTCCTAGGGAGTGTCAGGTGGTCAGCATTACAATGAATGTCGACCCTGTAGTGGTTTCATAAAGTAATATTAAGAAACAACTACGATGTTTTCTGCTTGAGGACCTTTTTGGCCTTGAGTAACAGTGAACTCAACTTTTTGGCCTTCGATCAGGGTTTTGAAGCCTGAAGATGAAATGGCGCTGAAGTGAGCAAAAACGTCGGGACCAGATTCTTGCTCGATAAAGCCAAAACCTTTAGATTCGTTGAACCATTTAACGGTACCAGTAGTAGTAGACATAGTCATATCCTATAAATCAATAGTAATTAAAGCCTTTAAAATAAGGCCAGTTTTGCTGAAATGTGTTGCTATTACTTATGAAGAACCGGACGAGCTACTAAAGACGAGACATCGAAATGGTGTGCATAAATATAAGACGTACTTTCAAGCTGAGCCGAGTATATACGACTTAACCTGGTAGTCAACGAGTATTCGCTGCTTGTTATAGGCTTATAACCAGAAATATAAAAATAGTTTAGACGATTATCGTCTAAACTATTTTGAATAACCGCAAGCAGTAAGGTGGCAAATGAGGCGGGGTTGCATCACCGCCGATTGTGTTCTTTAACCTTCTGGATATATCACTAAAAGTACGCAGCCAGTTTCTGATTTGGGGATGTGGGCAGAACCGGCAGGGTTGTGAATAAAATCCCCGGCCTTAAAAATATCGCGCCCATCATTAAAGTCACCAGAAATAACAAATACTTGTTCTGGCCCTGGTCCGTGTACATCCAGGCCTGGAAACACCGCGCCAGGTTGAAATTCAACCACCACGACTCTTTTATCGTTGTCTCCCTGCCAAAGAATTCGTTGGGTAATCCCAGGTGCTGCTTCTTCAGTTTCTACGTCTTGCCAATTTACTGAGAGGACGCCTTCAAAATTCATTTCTTCCGTCATAGGTAAACTCCTTATTATTGTTTAATTGATGTAGAGACTGCATTTTTGTTTGTGAGTTCATTATAGGTAGAGTGGCATAGTCTGCAACTTACCCGCTGCGGGTTATCTTAGTACTTAAATTTAAGCCGTAGATTATTGGGCAGTTGGTAGCTTTTCTTGAGGCCGTCGGCGGGAGAGGTAAAGGAAAGGTAGCATGACGCCAAACAGAGGTCGGAAGTGTTTTCATCGCCTTGGCCGTATAGTCTATCGCCGACAATGGGGAAGCCTGCTTCCGATAAATGCCGTCTGATCTGATGTTTTCTGCCTGTTTCTATGACAACTTCTATTAGGGATTGATTTTCTTCAGAGTTATATGAAAGTAATTTGGCATGGCTCAGTGCCGGCTTGTTCTCTATATCAGAAGTGAGTTTTAACGCATCCGTAAATTCACCCTCAACAATGGTCTGATATTTTTTTTCAATCTCTCGGTGTTGGAATAAATTTGAAAAATAGGCCGCTATTTTCTTCTGGTGGGCAATAATAATTAATCCGGTAGCGGCGCGATCCAGGCGATGCACAATAAATGCTGGGCGCTGGGGCTCCAGGTTTTTTTCAACCCAACGGTTGATGGTGCAATGGTCTCCCCATTTAGAGCCCTGGCACAGCATTCCGTAGGGCTTGTACCAAATACTATAAAGTCTCTCGTCAGCAATCAGTGTTGCAGCCGCCGGCTGAATCTCCAAAACCTTTTTATCAAAATAAATATGTAATTCATCACCGGATTTTAAGGGCTTGCCTACTCGTCGAATACGCTGGGTGCTATTATTTCGAGTTAACCACACAGCACCTTTGGTCATCGCCAGTTTAATGGCCTGCCTGGCTAACTCTGTGGATTCTTCAAGGGCATCTACAGCCGTTTTATCCCTATTGTCTATTTCAAGGTGCTTTTCAAATTTCACAGGTCAGCCCCAGCAAAGGAGTTAGAATTAGGATCGCACAAGTGTAACTTTATATGTGCATAGCTTTCCGTCCATGGGGTCCACGGTTTCTGGTGTCGTATAAATGAGGCGGTCATTTTCAAAGGATATAAAGCGTGTTTGTAATGTGCCAGTCCACAACTCGTTCCAACTTGCATCCAAGTTGTGGGTCACTCTATCTAACTCGACAATATAGGTTCCGGCATAAGCAAACATGGAATCAAAGAGTACGATTTTTTCGCTTTCTGTGGGAGGGTTTTCTGAAGGGCAGGGCCTGTCACCCCGGAGAACCAACACCATTAAACGGCCATCTGGTGCATAGTTAATGCAACCAGTGGGATCTGGACCAAAAGCATCAGACTCTTCGCCAGATTCTACGAGCCTACGTTTCCAGGCTAGTATTTTCCAGGTACCAAGGATCCGTTGGTGTAGTGTTGTTATTGTATCTTGTGCAGTGTCCATAAGGTGGGGTGTGGCCCATTGGGCGACTTAAAAAGTTGTGTGCTTGATTTATGTGGCTCCGTGCTTTTTTAGGGCATGCACATACTCATCACCGTGACGGTGTTCGCTGGCAATGGCAAGTAGGGTTTTTCCGCTCGGGTTTTGAGCGCTAATGTCGTGGCCGGATTCCAGAAAAAAGGTCAGGAAAGTATCAAAGTTTTCGATATTCATTCCACGATAGGCTTTTTCCAGTAAATGGAAGTCAGGGTTGACGCCTTCTGGTGCTTCAAACGCCAGAAAGGTTTTAATGCGCTCGTCATCAAAGACTTCGCCCAGAACTTTTTGTTTGTCTTTTTTTAGTGCCATAATTTTTTAATTTTCTTTAAATATTAAAAGTAAGTGGTTAGAGCTTTTTTTATCAGAGTAAGTCGTTAAGTTTTTTCAGCAGAATCTCATTCACCTGCTGTGGGTTAGCCTGACCTTTTGAGGCTTTCATTATCTGCCCCACAAAATAGCCCAGCATTTTTGGCCGTTTGCTTTCATCGGCATTACGGAAGTTATCCACTTGCTTGCCGCTGTTGGCAATCACCTCATCCACGAGGGTTTCAATGGCGCCGCTGTCGGAAACCTGCTTCAAACCTTTAGCTTCAATAATGCTGTCTGCATCGCCATCGCTATTCCACAGGCCGTCAAACACTTGCTTGGCCATTTTGCTGGAAATCGTTCCATCGGTAATGCGTGCAATCATCCCTGCCAGTTGTTCGGCGCTGAGAGGACTGTGCTTGATGGACAGGTCGGCAGCATTCAGTCGTGCTGACAGTTCACCCATCATCCAGTTGGCGGTAAGTTTGGTATCACCGCTGGTCTTGGCTGCAGTTTCAAAATACTGGGCCATACTGGCATCGCCACTCAGAATATTGGCGTCATAGCTGGAGAGACCATATTGTTCTACAAAGCGGTCGTGGCGGGCATCGGGTAGTTCTGGCAGTTCTTTTCGAATGCTCTCGATATAGTCGTCATCGAAGACCACGGGCAACAGGTCGGGGCAGGGGAAGTAGCGGTAATCATTCGCTTCTTCTTTACTGCGCATGGAGCGGGACTCTTTGCTGTCGCCATTGTAGAGGCGGGTTTCCTGAATGACTCTGCCGCCATCTTCGATAAGGTCGATTTGACGCTCTACTTCTAGTGCAATGGCGTCTTCCATAAAGCGGAAGGAATTGAGGTTCTTGGTCTCAGTGCGGGTGCCGAGTTCTTCACCGGGCTTTCTGACGGAAATGTTCACATCAAAACGCATGGAACCTTGAGACATCTCACCATCACAAATACCCAGTGAGGTAACAATACCGTGCAATTTTTTGGCAAAGGCCACGGCTTCTTCCGAATTACTCATATCTGGTTCAGAGACAATTTCCACCAGAGGTGTGCCTGCACGGTTCAGGTCTATGCCGGACATGCCGTGGAAGTCTTCATGCAATGATTTTCCTGCATCTTCTTCCAAGTGCGCGTGGTGAATACGGATCGACTTTTTGGTGCCATCCACGAGTTCAATTTCCACATGGCCCGGGCCCACAATGGGCTTTTCCAGTTGAGTGGTCTGGTAGGCTTTGGGAAGATCCGGGTAGAAATAATTTTTTCGGTCAAAGACAGATGTTTTCGCAATCTCTGCATCAATGGCTAGCCCAAACATAATGGCATAGCGGAATGCCTGTTCATTGGGGACAGGCAGAGTGCCGGGCATGGCCAGATCAAGGGCGCAGGCCTGAGTGTTGGGTTCGGCACCAAAGGTGGTACTGGCGCCGGAAAAGATTTTGGATTTGGTGGCCAGTTGTGCGTGTACTTCCAGACCAATGACTGTTTCCCATTCCATTATTCGGTGTCCCCCGCTTTTATACCCTCAACTTCTATACCTTCAGGGGCCTGCTGATGCCAGTCAGTTGTTTGCTGGAACTGGTGCGCTACATTCAGCATGCGTGATTCATCAAAGTAGTTGCCTATAATTTGCAGGCCAACGGGTTTATTGTCCACAAAACCACAGGGCACTGACATGCCGGGTAGTCCGGCCAGATTGGTGGCAATGGTGTAAATATCTTCCAGATACATGGCTACCGGGTCGTTACCTTTCGCGCCAAATTCAAAGGCGGGGGTGGGGGCGGTTGGTCCCATGATGACATCGACGGTTTCAAAGGCATCGACAAAATCTTGCTTGATCAGGCGACGAACTTGCTGTGCTTTGCGGTAGTAGGCATCGTAGTAACCAGCAGACAGGCAGTAGGCTCCCACCAAAATGCGGCGTTTAACTTCGTCGCCGAACCCTTCGCCACGAGTGCGCATGTACATATCGCGTAAATCTTTTGGGTCTTCACAACGGTAGCCGTAGCGCGCACCATCAAACCGTGACAGGTTGGCGGAGGCTTCAGCCGGTGCAATCACGTAGTAGGCGGGAACCGCTAATTTAGTATGAGGCAGACTGATGCTTACCAGAGTGGCGCCCTGTTTTTCGAGTTCAGCCAGTGCATCGCGGACAGCTTGCTCGGTGCCGGGGTTGAGCCCTTCTTCAAAATATTCTTTAGGGACGCCAACTTTCAGGCCTTCAAGGGACTGATTCAGATTTTCTGTGTAGTCCGGTACGCCCTGATCAATGGAGGTGGAGTCTTTGGGGTCAAAGCCCGCCATTATATTAAGCATCAATGCGCAGTCTTCTGCGGTGCGTGCCATAGGGCCGCCTTGGTCCAAACTTGAGGCAAAGGCGATCATGCCCCAGCGAGATACTCGGCCATAGGTGGGCTTCAGGCCAGTAATGCCGCAGAGTGCGGCTGGCTGTCGGATAGAGCCGCCCGTATCAGTAGCGGTGGCACCGGGTGCCAAGTGTGCCGCAACCGCAGTTGCTGAACCACCCGAGGAACCGCCGGGAACTGTATTGATGTCCCAAGGGTTTTTCACCGGGCCATAAAAGCTGGTTTCATTGGAGGAGCCCATGGCGAACTCATCCATGTTGGTTTTACCCAGTATCACGGCACCGGCGCGGGCAAAGTTTTCGACTACGGTCGCATCGTAGGGTGGCACAAAATTGTCGAGCATTTTCGAACCACAACTGGTGCGAACACCGTTTGTGCAGAAAATATCTTTATGTGCGATAGGTACACCACAGAATGCCGGTGCATTGCCTTCGGCACGACGCTTGTCAGCGGCTTCTGCCTGGGCCAGTGCCGATGCTTCGTTGACGGTGATGTAGCTGTTGTACGTGCTGTCCAACTGCTGAATACGTTTCAGATAGTGTTGGGTGATCTCGACGCTGGTGAATTCACCGGAGTCTAGACCAGCAATAATATCGGCGATGGTTTTATTGTGCATGATTGAGTTGTTCATAATGTGGGGCGGGTCCTCAATCGATCACTTTCGGAACCAGATACAATCCCGCTTCAGTGGCGGGCGCAATGGCTTGAAAGTCGTCCCGATGGTTAGACTCGGTGACCTCGTCAGCGCGCAACCGTTGAACGGCATCGCTTGGGTGGGCCATGGGCTCTACACCCTCGGTATCAGCAGCTTGCAACTGGTCAACGAGTGCCAGTACGTCGGCGATACTTTGTGTGGTTTCAGCAATGGTCGCTTCATTGATTTCAATACGTGCCAATTCTGCGAGCTTTTCGATGTCTGCGCGTTCGATAGTCATGGTATAGTTTCTGCACTCTAAACAGAGAGAGTCGGGCTTTTTTTTGCCCTGACAAAATGAGGAGCGTAAGTTACCACATTCGCCCCTATAGGGGTACTCTGAAGGGGCTTCTGGGGCGGCTTTTTGAGCGTGGTTCTTCTCCGGGGCTAAAGACTTAAAACTTGCTCTGAATACACGTGATTGGTAGAGTTGCGGGTTTTCGGGGTCATCGGCGTTTGGGGCATTTCCCCAAAACGACCAACAAGGGAAAAGATAGATGTTAAAAAGACTGCGTGGTGTTTTTTCGAATGATCTTTCCATTGATTTGGGTACCGCGAATACACTGATTTATGTTCGAGAAAAGGGCATTGTCCTGAATGAGCCCTCAGTTGTGGCGATTCGTCACCACCACGGACAAAAAATTGTTGATGCTGTGGGTGTGGAAGCTAAGCGGATGCTGGGCCGTACGCCGGGTAACATCACCGCCATTCGCCCTCTGAAGGACGGCGTGATTGCTGACTTCCAGGTCACTGAAAAAATGTTGCAGCACTTTATCAAGAAAGTGCATTCCCACAGTTTGATTCCTCCCAGCCCCCGTGTGCTCATTTGTGTGCCCTGTTTGGCGACTGAAGTTGAGAAGCGGGCTATTCGTGAGTCCGCCTTTAGTGCGGGTGCCAGGGAAGTATTTTTGATCGAAGAACCTATGGCGGCAGCCGTTGGTGCTGGAATGCCTGTGGATGAGGCCTGTGGTTCTATGGTGGTGGATATTGGTGGTGGTACCACTGAAATTGCTATTCTCTCTCTTAACGGGGTGGTTTTTTCCGATTCAGTGCGGATTGGTGGTGACCGTTTTGATGAGGCCATCAGCAATTATGTTCGCCGTAAGTACGGTAGTGTGATTGGAGAAACCACCTCTGAACGGATCAAAATGGAGATTGGTAGTGCCTATCCAGCGAATGAAGTCCGTGAGATCGATGTTCGGGGCCGCAACTTGGCCGAAGGTGTACCAAAAAGCTTTAGCTTGAACAGTGATGAAATTCTGGAAGCCCTCCAAGAGCCGTTGGCCGCGATTGTGCAAGCGGTAAAGCGTGTGTTGGAGCAATCGCCACCTGAATTGGCGTCGGATATCGCAGAAACCGGCATTGTGTTGACCGGTGGCGGTGCATTGTTGCGTGATCTGGATCGACTGCTGACCCATGAAACGGGATTGCCCGTGCTTGTAGCCGAGGATCCATTGACCTGTGTTGCTCGTGGCGGTGGTAAGGCGCTGGATATGATGGACAAGCGCCGTATGCATGTCATGACCTGATTGCTTTTCTCTTGGTGCATGACTAATAGTACATGACTTAAAAACGTTCAATCATGATGGGGTGGAAGCATCAAGAACCTCTTTTCCAAAGGCCCCTCATCCGCACGACGTATGTTGTTGCTGGCTTTTGTCTCGCTCCTATTACTTCTGATTGATTCCTATACCCACTGGTTGCAACCGGCCCGCTATTGGCTGGCAGAGGTGACGACCCCCATTTATTGGCTGACTAACCTGCCCACCCGAATTGGTGAGCTGGGTGATGAGTCTATGGTGGGGCGTATAGCGTTAGAGGAAGAAAACGAACACCTTCGAACTGAGCTATTAGTCCTTAAGGGGCGCATGCAGAGGATGGCTGAACTAGCCGCTGAAAATATTCGCCTGCGTAACCTTCTTAATGCCACGGAACTGTTACAGGATAGCGTGTTAGTGTCGGAGTTGATTGGTGTTTCCCCTGATCCCACCCGACATACCATCCTGGTCAACCGAGGGGAAGATAATGGTGTCTTTGTGGGGCAGCCGTTACTTGATGCTGACGGCTTAATGGGACAGGTAATCGAGGTCTATAGCAACAGTAGTAAGGTGTTATTGATTAGCGATAGCTTTCATGCGTTGCCTGTTCAGATATTGCGTAATGGCGTACGTTCTATCGCGGAAGGTCAGGGTGATTTCAAGCAGTTAACGTTACGCCATGTGTCTCCCACCGCAGATATCAAAGTGGGGGATCAGCTGGTAAGTTCTGGGTTGGGTGACCGCTACCCTGTTGGTTACCCAGTAGGTGTGGTCACTTCAGTAAATATGGTGAGCGGCAGTGCTTATCTGAAAGTGTTGCTGGAACCTTCGGCTCGGATTGATCGCAGTCGTCATCTGCTGTTGTTATTCTCGACCGTAGAAGAGTTGGGGGCTGGTGACGATGCTCGAGAGTAACCAGACAACCTATCTATGGAGTGTTGTTACTCTGTTATTAGCGTTATTGCTGCAAATTTTGCCCCTCTCAGAACCTTTGGTTTATTGGCGGCCACAATTTGTGTTGTTGTTGGTTTTTTACTGGCTGTTTCGAAGCCCGTTTAAGCATGGTATTGCTTTCGCGTGGCTGGCGGGCTTGTTGCTTGATATTTTTATTGGGGAATTGTTTGGTCGTCATGCCGTCGTCTTTGCTCTGAGTGCATATTTGTTGCAGCTCTTACAACAGCGGCTGCATCATTTCAGGGTGATTCACCAAGCGGTGCTGGTACTAGTATTGGTGCTAATGAGCCAATTACTGTTGCACAGTATTACGTTGCTATTGCGCGCAAATTGGCAGGGTGATTTAGTCGTGATGCCAGCAGTAACCTCAGCGGTTATTTGGCCATTAATGGTATGGCTACTGAACCGGCTGATAGCGCCTCAATCAAGCCAGAATATGTCACCCAACCACTGAACCAATGCGGCTGATTAGTCCAGATATCGTTAGATGTTGATACAGCTGATCCAAAAGAACCCTAGTTACCCGAGCCATAAGGTTATATGCACTTAGATCCAGCCTTTATTCTTGCTTCTGCCTCTCCGCGTCGTTGTGAATTATTGCAGCAGATTGGTTGCCATTTTTTGGTATCACCTGCTGAAATTGATGAGGAGGTATTAGTTGGTGAATTGCCAGAAGACTACGTTAATCGAATGGCTCTGCAAAAGGCCCTAGCGGGTTGGCATGCCAGTCAGTATAAGCAACTACCTGTGTTGGGAGCTGATACTACGGTAGTTTTGGGCAATGATATTTTTGGTAAGCCCTCTGATCAGGCAGATGCTATTTCAATGCTATCGCAGCTCTCAGGGAAAACTCACCGAGTTTTATCATCAGTGGCGATGGTCCAGGGAGATAAACAGCAGGTCGTGTTGTCAGAAACACTGGTGACATTCAGGCTGCTGGATAGTCAAGAGTGTCACCGTTATTGGCAGACGGGAGAGCCCAGTGATAAAGCTGGTGCTTACGCTATACAGGGGTTGGGGGCAGTTTTTGTGACAGCAATTAATGGTAGTTATTCCGGGGTGGTGGGTTTGCCCTTGGTGGAAACTTGCACACTATTAGAAGCATTTGATATTTCTTGGTGGGTAGGACCTAAGAAATGAGTTCAGAAATCCTGATCAATGTTTCTCCGATGGAGACCCGTGTTGCACTGGTAGAAAATGGTGTTTTGCAGGAAGTGGGTGTAGAGCGCGAACTGAGTCGTGGCATCGTTGGCAATATCTACAAGGGTAAGGTGGTCAGGGTGCTGCCTGGGATGCAGGCAGCCTTTATTGATATTGGATTGGAAAAGGCTGGCTTCATTCATGTGGATGATATTCAGCAGGCAAGCAGCAACGAAAGCTGTACGAGTAACGGGAATGGCCCTGACATAAGGCAGTTCCTGCGCGAAGGACAGTCGGTGGTAGTACAGGTGATTAAGGAGCCTATTAGTACTAAAGGTGCTCGCCTCACCACAGAGCTTTCCGTGTCTTCCCGTTTTTTGGTTTATATGCCAAATGTGACTCATATTGGTGTTTCCCAACGGATTGAGGATGAGGGCGAGCGTGAACGTTTACGGCAACAGTTGAGCTTGGCATTAGCAGAGAGCAATACTGGCGGAGGCTATATCATTCGCACGGCTGCCGAGGGTGTCGAGGCTGAAGAGCTGGTCAGAGAGGTGAAATTTCTACAGCAGCTTTGGCAGCATATTTTGGAAACGACCAAGCCATTGAGGGCACCTGCCGTTATCTATGAAGATTTACCAATGTTTCTGCGCACCCTGCGTGACATGGCGCAGCCACAGGTGGGAAAAGTGCGGGTAGATTCTAAAAAAGCACATACAAAGCTCTGTGAGTTTACTCGACAGTTCAACCCGGAAATGGAACCACTCATTGAATACTACTCTGCAGATCAACCACTTTTTTATCTGTATGGTATAGACGATGAGATCACCCGAGCATTAGAAAAAAAGGTTCAGCTTAAATCCGGCGGTTATTTAATTATTGAGCAGACCGAAGCAATGACGACGGTAGATGTAAATACCGGCGCATTTGTGGGTCGTCGCAATCTGGAAGAAACAACCTTTAAAACCAATCTGGAGGCAGCGGAAGCTATTGCACGCCAGCTGCGACTACGCAATCTGGGCGGTATTATTATTATCGATTTTATCGATATGGAAGAAGAAGAACATCGACGACAAGTGCTTAGAATATTTGAAAAAGTGCTAGATCGTGATCGCGCAAAAACCAAAATCACCCAGGTTTCTGAGTTGGGGTTGGTTGAGATGACGCGTAAACGTACGCGAGAAAGTTTGGAGCGTATTCTTTGTGAAGACTGCCCTACCTGTAATGGGCGAGGTTTTATTAAAACAGCAGAGACGGCGTGTTTTGAAATATTTCGAGAGATACTTCGTCAATATCGCGCTTATGATGCGGAATCTTACTTGGTGATTGCTTCACAAAATGTGGTAGATCGTTTATTGGATGAGGAATCCGCGAACGTAGCTGATGTTGAGGAGTTTATTGGTAAAACAATTCGTTTCCAGGTTGAAGTGCTTTATAGCCAAGAGCAGTTTGATGTTGTGTTGGTATAGATTATTGATGGGATGTGATGGTTAGTGGGTAACTTGTTGTTAATATGTTCACGCGTATTTTTATGGTCATCAGTCAGTGTGCTAATGGTGTTCGTCATCGTTGCCTCTGTGGGGAAAGAACTATTACAAGATATTCATAGTTTTCGTGAAAATATTGAGCAGTTTGCTAGCGAAAAAACAGGATTTCGTGTTCGAATTGGTGGGTTGTACGGAACCTGGGAAGGGATGCGACCGGAATTACTGATTACGGAGCTTGATGTCCATAGTGTGAAAAGTGAGGGGGACAGCGTAAAATATCACGTTAAGCCGCTTTCCCAACACTTTTCTGAGCAATTACCTGCGCTGTTTTCAGCACAAAAAATCAAACTCCAATGGTTTATTCTCTCATCGATTCGTAATCTTGAACCTAGAATTAATATGTGGGTTGATGGTGCAACATTAGAACTGGTATATCAGAATGGCTTTTTATTGCCTGCTGGTATGTCCCCTCCTAGTACTGATGCGGATAAGGCTAAAGGCGACGGTAATGATGCGAGCTATCGATTGGTCGATTATATCAATAGACAGCCACATCTTGAGTTAACTAATAGCCGAGTTAATGTTGATGGCATGTGGCCAGAAAAGGCTGGGTTTAATGATGTTAATGTTTTGATGGTGAATCGCTTAGGTTATCGCGAAATTGATGCGCGGTTTAGCTTGTCCGGCCCAAGCGAGTCTACGGTTCGAATGTATGGCCGGGTTAAGGGGTCAATGGTTAACTTAAAAACGTTGCAGGGAGATTACTACCTGAACGTTGAAAATGCATCAATTGTACCCTGGTTGCCTGAAGGCATGAGACAGTTTGAACATCTTGAACTTGAATCTGCATTTGGTGGAGTTGAGCTTTGGGGGCGAGTAAAGCAGGGTGTGGTGCACCGTGTCACCGCCAATGTAGAGCTTGATGATGTAGTAGTAAACAACACTCAAGAAAACAGACAGGCAACGTTACGTAAGGCTAAAGGGGGACTTCAATATCGTTATTTGGCGGAGGGTGAGGCGCAGGTAGTACTAAATGATTTCCATATGGAGCACGAACTTTTTGTTTGGGATCCAGCGTTATTATCATTAAATATTCAGCGAGGCAGTGGCAGTAACATTAATCAATGGACCTTTGATTTGTTGTTGGACGAAATTAACATAGCTCCTTGGGCTCAATATTATATCGATTTTACCGGTGCCGAGAGTCCGGGGCGTGATGTGTTAACACACCTTTCGCCGCAAGGTTTACTGCAAGACGTACATTTACGAGCAACGTTGCGAGAAGGGCAACTTGATAATATGTATGCATCAGCAGAGGTATCGGGTTTTAGTATGCTGCCCTATAAATTTATTCCTGGTGTACAAAATCTGCATGCTGATTTTGAGCTAAATGAATCATTGGGTTTTGTATCATTGCATTCGGATGATTTGTCACTGGATTATCCTGCGTTAATGCGAGAGACATTACAATTTGATTGGTTTGATGCTCAGGTTCAGGTGAAGCTATTAGATGAAAGTATAGTGATGGAAACAGGGCTTATAGCATTAAATAATGAGGAGGTTCGTACAGCGACACAGGCATCAATGTGGTTTTCGCGTAATGCCTCTGTGTCCCCGCGTATTCGGGCGCTGAGTACATTGCGGGGTATTGATGCGAGTTTAACCCCTAAATACTTACCTGCTGGTATTTTGCAAGAAGGGCTGATTGCATTTCTTGATGGTAGTGTAATCGGAGGTGACTTGTTGAGGGGGGATATACTTTTTAACGGCCCTTTAAATTGGCGCCAACAAGAAGAAGACCTTAATATGCAACTGGGGTTTATGTTAGATGATACAGAATTTCGTTTTCTACCTGATTGGGTGCCTGTTACCAACGTTCAAGCGGATGTGATTGTTGATCGGGTTTTTGTCGATGCTTATATTATCGATGGTACATATTATGGGGCATCTATAGATCAGTTGCTTGCAACAACCCGAAGAGATGATAAAGCAGACCCTTTTTTATTGACAGTGAACGGGCTAGTGAATGGAGCAGCCTCCCAAGGTTTGGATATCCTTCAGCGATCACCATTACGATCGAAGGTTGGTGCGTTTGTTGATGATGTTGCGCTAGATGGGGAAATGGTTTTAGATCTGAATTTGTCATTATTACTTGCAAAAGGCGATGTTGATTTAGCGTTGAATTTAGATGCAGGTATTAAGCAAGGTATGTTTTCTATGCCAGAGCAAAAACTAAGAGTAGAGAATGTTAATGGTGATTTTACCTTTGATTTAATAAATGGCATACGCTCAGAGCAGATGTCTGGCCGTATTTTTGGCGGTGATGTTAGCGCGAATATTTCCCCTGTTTTTAAACATAAGATTGTAGAGGGTGATGATCAGCGAAATGTTCCTGCTAGAGAGTTGTTATCAACTCGGATTAATATGGTCGGAGAAGCAAGTTTACCGCTTGTTGCTGATTGGCTGAGCTTCCCTGGCTTAAATTATTTGTCTGGAAATATACCGTATAACGCCACATTAACCTTGCCGAAAAGCAAAGCAAGTCCTCCTGATATTAGTGTGCAGTCGTCGTTAAAGGGCGTTGCTGTTCAATTGCCAAAACCTTTCTATAAAGGGAGCGACGCAGAACGTGATCTTTATATCTATACAACGCTAGGGGCAGAGCAGCGTGAAGATACAAATGGAAATTCAAGAATATTTTCTTT
>MAAC01016906.1_pt1 | contig 75406 bp, 72 predicted proteins | sample 1115981 | NCBI WGS metagenome assembly MAAC01 (sample SAMN04961126, study PRJNA320927) | seawater metagenome | isolation source: sample BD02T64 sea water enriched with oil for 64 days | place: USA:Gulf of Mexico | collected 2013-07-27
GCTTTGTTGACATCACTAGGGGTAATAGTTCTCCATTTTCCATCTCCTTCAATAGATCCTTCATATAGGAAACCTAAGTTTTGGTTTCCTGTCGATGCTCGTTTATATGCACCTACTACACGAATGTTTCCGTTGGTAGCATTGTTGGGACCATAACAAGATGTGAGGGTAACATCATTAAATTGAGTAGAGGTATAATCTAGTTGGTACCAAGTTCCAGAGTTTCCAGAATCTTGTAAGGGACCTTTATATACGACCCCATGCGTAATGCTATCGTTGGGACTTGTAAATGTACCAGCAATATAAACCTCTTTAGAATTAACGACCCCTCTAATACCTTGTATTCCTGTGAAATTTGCAACAGGATCGTTAAAGGACATGTATTTTATTGGTGTATTTTTAGCTTCTTTTTTTTCATATTTGCAAGCAATTAGGCTTATAAGTATGAGTGGAATTAACAGTGTTTTTTTCATAATGATTCATTTTAAGATGCGTCGACATTCATCCTTTTTAAAAAATGACGAGTTCGTTGTACAGATGTACTTTTAATATTGTGAATAGGGGACTTTTAGGTAGTACAGTGTTGTTTTCGGGTATGTAATTGATGTAATAAACACTGTTTAATTGCAGCAAGATATGAAAAATAAACACCTGAAAACTAATTGTTTATGAAAACAGGTACAAATACCTAGGTGTTTTTGAGCAGATATTAAACATAAAAAAACCTCGCAATTTGCGAGGGTTTTTTTAGTTCAATTATGAGGTTCCGCATCGATTCCGGAATGACATATTATAATTTTGTTTACAAGTGTATCACTTCATCATAAGCGTCAGCAACTGCTTCCATCACTGCTTCACTCATGGTTGGGTGTGGGTGAATTGTTTTTAGTACTTCATGCCCCGTTGTTTCTAACTTGCGTCCTAAAACAGCTTCGGCAATCATGTCTGTAACTCCGGCACCAATCATATGACAACCTAACCACTCACCATATTTTGCATCAAAAATTACTTTTACAAAACCATCTGGCGTTCCTGCAGCTTTTGCTTTTCCAGAGGCAGAGAATGGGAATTTACCAACTTTTAATTCGTAACCCGCTTCTTTTGCTTGTACTTCTGTCATTCCAACAGAAGCAATTTCTGGAGTTGCATACGTACAACCAGGAATGTTTCCATAGTCAATAGCTTCGGTATGTAATCCTGCAATTTTCTCAACACAAGTAATCCCTTCTGCAGAAGCAACATGTGCCAATGCTGGGCCAGGAACTACATCACCAATAGCATAATAACCAGGTAAATTCGTTTGGTAAAAATCGTTTACTAAGATCTTATCTCTGTCTGTAACAATTCCAACATCTTCCAATCCGATGTTTTCAATATTTGTTTTAATTCCAACTGCAGACAATACGATGTCAGCCTCTAAAATTTGTTCTCCTTTTTTTGTTTTAACGGTTGCTTTTACACCATCACCAGAAATGTCAACAGACTCTACAGACGAGTTTGTCATTACTTTAATTCCAGCTTTTTTAATAGAACGCTCAAATTGTTTTGAAACGTCTTTATCTTCTAAAGGCACTACATTTGGTAAAAACTCAACAATAGTAACCTCAGTTCCCATTGAGTTATAAAAATGAGCAAACTCAACTCCAATAGCTCCAGAACCTACAACAATCATAGATTTAGGTTGTGTTGGCAGGCTCATTGCTTCTCTATAACCTATTACTTTTTTACCATCTTGTGGTAAGTTTGGCAATACTCTAGAACGAGCACCAGTTGCTATGATAATATGATCTGCACTGTATTCAGTTATTTTACCATCAGCATTAGTAACGTCAACTTTTTTACCCGTTTTAATTTTTCCAAAACCATCAATAATATCGATTTTGTTTTTCTTCATCAAGAATGCAACACCTTTGCTCATTCCTTCTGCTACACCGCGACTACGTTTAATTACAGCCTCAAAATCTTTATCGATTGCTTCCGCTTTTAAACCGTATTCATCAACATGCTTTAAATACTCATATACTTGTGCAGATTTTAACAATGCTTTTGTAGGGATACATCCCCAGTTTAAACAAATTCCACCTAAGTTTTCTTTCTCTACTACACCAACTTTAAAGCCTAATTGAGAAGCTCTAATTGCTGTAACATAACCTCCAGGGCCACTTCCAATAATCAGTATGTCGTATTTCATATTTTGTATTTTTTACTTAATTGTTTGTTTATTTTTTTATTTGGGCGTTTGAGCGGGCTTTTCGTTTTATCTTTTTCGATTTGTTCTTGATACAAATTTACTCATTCTTCGTAAATTTACTCGAACTGGTACTAAAAAGGATGCCACTTCAATCCCTAACGCGTACTAATTTATGAACTTTTTTCACTAAGTGCTAATCACCAGCTACTATCTCTTATTTTACATTCTTTCTGGTACCGTGATTCCTAATAAAGAAAAAGCTGATTTGATTATCTCGCTCACTTTTTTAGACAATTGTACACGCAATACTTTTTTGTTTTGATCTTCTTCTCCTAATATGGATACATTTTGGTAAAAAGAATTGAATTCTTTTACCAATTCGTAGGTGTAATTTGCAACCAATGCAGGCGAATGATTTGCTGCTGCTTGCTGAATAACCTCAGGGTAATTTTCGATAATCTTTATCAATTCTTTTTCTTTCGAGTGTAATTCAGAAACCACTACAGGTAGTGAATAATCGAAATTAGCTTTCCTTAATATAGATTGAATTCTAGCGTAGGTATATTGAATAAATGGACCTGTGTTTCCTTGAAAATCTACAGATTCTTTAGGATCAAATAAAATACGCTTCTTAGGATCTACTTTTAAGATGAAATATTTCAATGCTCCTAGACCAATGGTGCTATAAAGGCTTTCTTTTTCATCAGCAGAATACCCATCTAATTTTCCTAAATCTTGCGATAAAGTTCTTGCAGTATCAGTCATTTCCACCATCAATTCGTCTGCGTCAACAACAGTTCCTTCTCTAGATTTCATTTTTCCAGAAGGTAAATCTACCATTCCGTAACTTAAATGGAACAATTCATCTGCCCAAGAATAGCCTAATTTCTTTAGAATTAAAAACAAAACTTTAAAGTGATAATCTTGCTCATTCCCAACGGTATAAACCATTCCGCTTACATTTGGGTAATCTTTAGAACGCTGAATAGCAGTTCCGATATCTTGGGTCATATATACCGCAGTTCCGTCAGAACGCAACACAATTTTCTCATCCAAACCATCTTCTGTCAAGTCAATCCAAACAGAACCATCTTCTTTTTTAAAGAACACCCCGTTTTTTAATCCTTGTTCAATATTGTCTTTTCCTAATAAGTAGGTGTTGCTTTCGTAGTAATACGAGTCGAAATCTACTCCTAAATTCTTGTATGTAATGTCAAAACCAGCATACACCCAAGAGTTCATCATTTTCCAAAGGGCCACGACTTCTTTATCTCCAGCTTCCCATTTCAATAACATTTGCTGAGCAGCAATAATTAAAGGTGCTTGTTTTTTAGCAGCTTCTTCTGTAGTTCCATTAGCAACTAGTTCACTAATTTCTTTTTTATATTCTTGGTCGAACTTTACATAATAGTTTCCGACCAATTTATCTCCTTTGAGCCCTGTAGATTCAGGAGTTTCTCCAGCACCGAATTTTTTCCAAGCCAACATTGACTTACAAATATGAATTCCACGATCGTTAATGATTTGTGTTTTGTAGACTTTTTTTCCAGATGCTTTGATGATCTCAGCAACAGAATACCCTAATAAATTGTTTCTAACATGCCCTAAATGCAAGGGTTTGTTAGTGTTTGGAGAAGAATATTCTACCAAAACAGCATCGTTGTTTTCTGATGGAGTTACAAAACCATAGGTTTCGTTAGACAAGATTGCACCGAAAGTATCTACATACAAAGCATCATCTACAACCAAGTTCAAAAAACCTTTTACAACGTTAAAACGAATCACATCTTTAAGGTTCTCTACAATGTAGTTTCCTAAATCTTGACCAATCTGAACTGGGTTTCCTTTTTTATAGCGTAACATTGGAAAAACCACTACGGTAATATCTCCTTCAAACTCTTTGCGAGTTGCTTGGAATTCTACTGAAGGAATTTCAGTAGCGTACAAGGTTAAAAATCCTTTCTTTACGGTAGCTTCTATGCGATTTTGTATGCTCATTTGTTTGTTCAAAAATTCAGCCCAAAATTACACAATTTATTTGATTTTTTAAGGCTAAAAAACGACTTGATATTTAAAATGATTATTGCATTTAATATTGGTATTTTTGCAGTGGTCTTTTACTTGTTGTTTTAAGTGAAGGGAAACTAGTTATGAATGATACAGATCCTAGTTTAGAAGAATTGCCAAAGTTGGCAGAAGAAGCGAAAAAAGAGAGTAAAAAATATTTTTCTAATCTAAAAAGAAGAACACCCAAGAATTTAGATACTATAGTACAAGGATTGCATGATGCTGAGTTTAAAAAAACGGATTGTTTGTCGTGTGGAAATTGTTGTAAAACAACGAGTCCAATTTTTACGGAAAAAGATGTAGAACGTATTTCTAAGTATTTAAAAATGAAAGCTGTTGCTTTTGAAACTCAATATTTAGAACGTGATGATGATGACTTTATGGTATTGAACTCACCAGGGCCGTGTAACTTTTTTGACGAATCTGACAATTCATGTTTTATTTATGATGTGAGGCCTAAAGCATGTTCAGAATATCCACACACCAATCGTAAGAAGTTTATTCAAATTACAGATTTAACACTTACCAATACAGAGGTTTGTCCTGCAGCATATAATATTGTTGAAAAACTAAAAAAAGCACTGCCTTTAGTCTCAAAGGTTAAAAAGAAAAGAAGCTAAGAATATTTTTCTGTATTTTAGTGGGAAAATTTTCTACTTGGAAACAATCATAAATTATTTCGATACCATTCCGTCATTACATAGAAGTTTAATTCTTGTTGGCGGAATTACTTTTTTTTGGTTATTAGAAGGCGCTTTGCCACTTTTTAATTTCAATTATAAAAAATGGAAACACGCGTTTCCTAATTTGTTTTTTACAGCAACTACCATTGTTATTAATTTTACATTGGCTTTTGTATTGTTAAATACTTCAGATTGGGTGCAAACAAATAATTTCGGAATCATCAATTGGTTGCCAGAAATGCCATTGTGGTTGTACACGGTTTTTGGTGTAGTTTTTCTCGATTTTTTTGGGGCATATTTAGCACATTTTGTAGAGCATAAAGTAAAACCATTGTGGATGGTTCATTTGGTCCACCATTCAGATCATAAGGTAGATACAACAACAGCAAATAGGCATCATCCGTTAGAAAGTATGATTCGTTTTTCTTTTACTTTATTGGGTGTTTTTGTAGTTGGAACACCAATTGCAATCATTATGATCTACCAATCTATGTCGTTGGTTTTTACCCAGTTTACCCATGCGAATATTAAAATGAATAAAAGGGTAGATAAAGTATTGAGCTATGTAATTGTATCGCCAGACATGCATAAAATCCACCATCATTATATGTTGCCATATACAGATTCTAATTACGGAAATATCTTTTCTATTTGGGACAGAATTTTCGGAACCTATTCGTATTTAGATCGCGAAAAGATTGTGTACGGTGTAGATACGTTTCCAAATGAAGCTACTAACTCTTCTTTAAAAGAATTATTAAAACAACCTTTTCAAGGATATCGCAAGCCAAGTAATACTGAAAAAAATAAATAAATATGTTTTTTTTTGATTACTTGTATTGTTTTATTAAATCTGTTTATAGGAAATATACAAAACAGGATGTGGATATTTATGCTTTAGCTTTATTAAGCCTTATCATATATTTACATGTATATTTTATTTGTATTATTCAGAAGTTACTATTAACTGGAACTACAATTATAACGTTACTTATTAGTATAAGTTTAGTGTTCTTTGTTAGATATTTTTTTACGAAAAAAGAAATGTATTGTAAAGAATTGGAAAATACAAAAAATCAAATACTGAAATTCTTTTTGTTCTATTTTATTTTTATAAGTGTAATTGTTTTAGTTACTTCAATAGTGAAATTTTATTTATAGATTAAATACTTTTTTCTAATTTTTTTAAATGCTTTCAAATCTTTCTCCCAAGATTTTCTAATTTCTTTAGCGGCTAGACCTTGTTCTATTTGTTGTTGCAATGTTGTGTTTCCAGCGTGAATGGTAAAAGTTTTCCCAAAGAATTTTTCTGTTTTAGGAGTTTTTTGATACGCGTCAATCAACCATTCTAAGTTAATAGCACTTAGTCTTTTAGTAATGCTTAAATCGACACCATAACAAAGTTTCTCTTTGTGTTTTGGGTATTTAGAACCGAAATTAGGCTTTGGAGTATAACTAAAATTACTTTTTGTAAAAAAGGGTGCTCCATATCTTTGAAATTGAAATTCAGTTCCTCTTCCTGCATTGATAATTGTTCCTTCAAAAAAGCCTAAACTTGGATACAGGTTTATAGAGATGTCATTTGGTAAATTTGGTGATGGTCTTATTGCTAAACTATATTCTGAATTATGCGTGTAGTTTTTTAAAGGAATAACGGTTAAATCACATTGTATTCCGTTTTTCAACCATTTTTCGCCGTTTATCATTTGTCCGTATTCACCGATGGTCATGCCGTAAACCAAAGGAACTGGGTGTTTTCCAACAAAACTTTTGTGTGCTGGTTCTAAAACAGGTCCGTCAATATAATGTCCATTCGGATTCGGTCTGTCTAATACGATCACTCGGATACCGAGTTCTGCAGCCGCTTCCATTACATAATGCAATGAAGAAATATAAGTGTAAAAACGCGCACCCACATCTTGAATGTCAAAAACAATGACATCAATTCCTTTTAGTTGTTTTGCTGAAGGTTTTTTGTTTTTCCCGTATATCGAGATAATAGGTAACCCGGTTTTAGAATCAAAACCATCTTTGATCAATTCTGCAGCATCTGCTTTTCCTCTAAAGCCATGTTCTGGAGCAAATACTTTTTTGATGTTTATTCCAAGAGATAAAAGAGAATCGACTAAGTGTTTTGGTTCTTGGCTCTTGATTTTTGAATCTATAACTGATGTTTGATTGGCTACAACTGCAATATTTTTTCCTTTGAGAAGATGTACATATAATTCAGTTTGTGTAGCAGCACTTTTTATTTCTGTTGAATTTTGAGCACAAGATGTCAAGGAAAAACAAATGCTTAAGAATAAGATTAAATATGTATTTTTGAATCGAACTAAGGAAATCATACAATTGAATTACGAGTTATTTATTGCCAAACGAATTATTGCTGGTAAAGAGTATAAAAATAGCATTTCATCTCCAATAATTAAAATTGCGATCACTGCAATTGCATTGGGAATCATTATTATGATGATTTCTGTTTCGACTGGTGCCGGATTTCAGCATAAAATTAGGGATAAGGTATCTGGTTTTAAGGGGCATATTCAAATTACCAATTACGATGATAATAATTCTGAAGTTTCTATAAACCCAATAGATAAGAACCAAGATTTTTATCCAACGTTTAAAAATATCACAGGAATTAAAAATGTGCAAGTCTTTGCGAACAAAGCAGGACTGATCAGAACTGAATCAGATTTTGAAGGCATCGTTTTTAAAGGAGTTTCTACAGATTACGATTGGTCATTTTTTCAAGAATATTTGGTTGAAGGGAAACTACCCAATTTCGATCAGCAAAGAGTTAGAGATGTACTGCTCTCAAAAACATTGGTTGATAAGCTACAATTGAAACTAAATGATACGATCAATGTTTTCTTTTTAAAATCAGGAAAAAACAAATTGCCAAGCCGATATAAATTAATCATTTCTGGGATCTACGATACTGGTTTCAATCAGTTTGATCAGAACATGCTTGTTGGTGATATCAAAGAAGTACAACGCTCTAATAAGTGGACTGAGAATGAAGTAGGTGGTTTTGAAGTGTTGATAGATGATTTTGATGACATTCAGCTCAAGGGAGATGAGGTGTATGCAGCAATTGGTGCTACTTTAAACAGCAATACAATTGTTGATAATTATGAATTCATTTTTGAATGGATCGATTTGTTTGATAACAATGTTTGGTTCATTATTGCCATTATGATTCTTGTTTCTAGTATCAATATGATTACTGCTTTATTGGTGTTGATTTTGGAGCGTGTACAGATGGTAGGTGTATTAAAAGCACTAGGAAGTACTAATTGGGGTATCCGAAAAATATTTTTATACAATGCATCTTACTTAATTCTAAAAGGATTGTTTTGGGGTAATGTTATTGGATTGACTCTTTTGTTTTTACAGAAATACTTTGAAATTATTTCTTTAGATCCGGCTTCATATCATGTGTCTACAGTTCCTGTAGAAATTGACTTTTTATCTATTGTTGTATTAAATATTTGCACCTTGATTCTCTGTTTTGTAATGATGATTATTCCTTCTTATATCATTACGAAAATTAACCCATCAAAATCCATTCAGTTTTCTTAATATTTTTTAGTGAAATTCGTTGTAACCAACAATTAGCGTTAACGATTGAATGGTGTGTTTGAGCTCTTTTTGTTTGAGATTTTTCGAAAACTAAAAAAGCGAGTAATGAAAGCGCGACCTTTTTAGGTAACGCCCAAAAAATAATTATCTTTGCATCTGTAAAAATTAGAAAATGAAACTTCCATATCGAGTGTTCGATACCTAAAAGAATGACTATATGGGAGCTACATGTGACAAATATAAAAAAGTAAGATAGAACACATGAAATACGCTAAAAATATATTAGAAACTATTGGTAATACGCCATTAGTGCAATTAAACTCAGTTACTAAAGAGGTTGACGCTATGGTGTTGGCGAAAGTTGAAACATTCAACCCTGGGAATTCTATTAAAGATAGAATGGCTTTAAAAATGATTGAAGATGCTGAAGCTGATGGTCGTTTAAAACCAGGAGGAACTATTATTGAGGGAACTTCAGGGAATACAGGAATGGGATTGGCATTGGCAGCAATCATAAAAGGATACAAATGTATTTTTGTGATTTCTGATAAGCAATCTAAAGAGAAAATGGATATTCTACGTGCAGTAGGAGCAGAGGTTATTGTTTGTCCGACAAACGTAGAACCGGATGATGAAAGATCTTATTATTCAGTTTCTAAGCGTTTAGGGGCAGAAACACCTAATTCTTGGTATGTAAACCAATATGACAACCCATCTAATGCATTGACACACTACGAACAAACTGGACCTGAAATTTGGGAGCAAACTGATGGAAAGATTACACATTTTGTAGTTGGAGTTGGTACCGGTGGTACGATTTCTGGAACAGCAAAATACCTAAAAGAGCAAAATCCTAATATTAAGGTTTGGGGAATTGATACGTACGGTTCTGTATTTAAAAAATACCATGAAACTGGAATTTTTGATGAGAACGAAATCTACCCGTATATCACGGAAGGAATTGGAGAAGATATCTTACCTAAAAATGTAGATTTTAGTTTGATTGACGGGTTTACTAAGGTGACAGATAAGGATGCTGCTGTGTATACGCGTAAGATTGCTAAAGAAGAAGGAATCTTTGTTGGTAATTCGGCCGGGTCTGCAATTAAAGGGTTGCTGCAATTAAAAGATGAGTTTACTAAAGACGATGTGATTGTGGTTTTATTTCATGATCATGGAAGTAGGTATGTAGGAAAGATGTTTAATGATGATTGGATGCGTGAACGTGGTTTCTTAGATGAAGAAATTACAACTGCTGCAGACTTGATTAAAGGACACATTAATCAGCCATTATTAACGGTGCAAACGGAAGAACTAGTTTCGCATGCCATTGAAAGAATGCGTGATTATAAAATTTCTCAGATTCCGGTAAGAGACATAAACGGTTTTGTTGGGTCTGTTGATGAAACAGCTTTGCTAAGAAGTTTTATTTCTGATAAAAACATTGCTGATAAACCTATCAGAGAAGTAATGGGAGCTGCGTATCCTGTTGTTAAAAAAGGAACCTCTATCGAAGAAGTTTCTAAATTGATCACCAAAGAAAATCAAGCTGTATTGGTAGACTTAGAGAACGGAAAGTTCCATATCATTACCAAGCATGATATTATTAGTGCTATTTAATCGCCGGGCGATAGTCAATAGGATTTAGTTCTCCGAGGTTTGCCTCGGAAATAAAAAGGGCTAATTCTTATTTTATACCTCGTACTCTTGAGGTGAGGTTTTTATAAAAGCATTATATACAATTTTAAAAAGCAGCTAATTAGCTGCTTTTTTTTGTTTAACATCCACACCAAATTTCAACGATACTTTGTTTAGAAGTATCAATAATTTTATAATAACAACCCGCTTCTTCATCTTTAGGGATGTATTCATTGTTGTTTTTCCATTTGTTTGTAGATTTTGAGTCTAATGGTATGCTAGCTTTGTAAATTAGTTCTACCCATTTCTGAAGCGTACTTCTATTTGTTTTTGGAAAAGTTATTTTTTGAATTAATGGAGATGCTTCTCCGCAGTTATTAGTTGTAAATAGTATTCCGTGTTTAAATTTTTTCGTGAATCCACATTCAATGTTATCAAAGTCTGCATCTGTTTGAATGGCATATTTTACAGAATTAGATTTGTAATTCTCATTTAAGTATAAGTAAACAATATCTGTTGAGGTCTCTTTTTCATTGTAACGCTTATTGAGTTTTTCTGCGTCTGGTAATTTTAAAATAAAAGTTTGCTGACTAAAAGAAGTGCATGAAAAAAGCAGTAACGTAAATAATAGAGTTTGAAATTTCATCTGTTAAAGATATAAAAATAAAAATCCCGCCTTCTCCAAGGCGGGATTTTTTAAATCAACTAATTCAAATAATTTACACAATGAAAACAAGTCTCTCACATTTGTTTTCATTTTTAGTAAATGCAAATCGCGTGCCAAAATGGGTTTTTCTTAGTAAAAAGGTTAAAATAATGTGATTTTTACATTTTGTTAACATTTACACCTGAAAACTTAGTAGGGTAGTCTGTGATTGTAATGTTTTGTTGTGAATATGATAATTAATAGCAGTATTTTTTGTGATACTAAAAAGGCTCATAAATAAAAATTTATGAGCCTTGTAAAAAAAGTAGTATAAAAGTTTATTTGGCATGCTTATGTGCTTTGTATGAAGAGCGAACTAATGGCCCACTTTCTACATACATAAAGCCCATTTCTAAACCTAAGGTTTCATATTTTTTAAACTGTTCTGGTGTGATAAATTCTTTAAGGGGTAAGTGTTTTTTTGTAGGTTGTAAATATTGACCGATGGTAAGTACATCCAATCCAACTCCACGTAAATCTTTCATGGTTTGGATTACTTCATCTTCTTTTTCACCCAGTCCTAGCATAATACCAGATTTGGTACGCATGCCGTTTTCTTTTAAGTATTTCAAAACACCTAAGCTTCTATCATATTTTGCTTGAATACGAACTTCTCTTGTCAATCTACGAACCGTTTCCATATTATGAGAAACAACCTCAGGAGCCACTTTTATAATTCGATCTAGTTGCTTTTCGTTTCCTTGAAAATCAGGAATCAATGTTTCTAAAGTCGTTGTAGGATTAGCTCTTCGAACGGCATTTACAGTTTCTGCCCAAATGATAGAACCACCATCTTTTAAATCGTCTCTATCTACAGAAGTTAATACGGCGTGTTTGATGCTCATCAATTTAATAGAACGCGCAACTTTTTCTGGTTCATCCCATTCAACCGTTTCTGGTCTTCCTGTTTTTACACCACAAAAACCACAAGAGCGAGTACAGATATTACCAAGAATCATAAAAGTTGCAGTACCTTCTCCCCAACATTCTCCCATGTTTGGACAGCTTCCACTTGCACAAATGGTATTCAACTTGTATTTGTCTACCAATCCTCTAAGTTCAGTGTATTTTTTACCTACAGGCAACTTTACACGCAGCCATTTTGGTTTTTTAACTTTTTCCGGAATTGTAACTGAATCGTTTGTCATTCTAAAATAAATTGAACTGCAAAGTTACAAAGAAAACACTTATAAATTGCTTAAAAACCAGAGAGTAAATCCAACTTAAAGCAGAGTTTTTTACTTGGTGTTTTAGAGTGTGTTAAATGCGAAACATCAATTATAATTTCAGCAAAAAGGATTCCATTTATAAGATAATTTAGGTTTTAACTTTTTATTACTTTTAAAATCTAATCTATTTCTTTTTAGAACTGATCCATTTTGGCAATGGAGTACCGATAGAACGAATTTTTATAATACCTAAGTTTTTTTGATTATGATTTTTTGATAATCTCAGCTAGTAGTTTTCTAGCACGTAATAACTTAACTTTTACGTTGTTCATGGGGTCACCAATCTTCTCTGAAATTTCTTTATAGCTCAATTCTTGAAAGTATCGCAAGTTAATTACTTCTTGATATTTGGGCTTTAATTGCTTGATGTCTTTCAGTAATTTTGCTAAATTTTGCTCTGTAATAATTTTATCTTCTGGACTTGGAGTGTCATCAGCAATTTGATAAACTTCGTTATTTTGCTCTTTGTAAGAATCTGTTGTAACTGATGAGTTTCGTTTTCGTAAACTATCAATTTTAATGTTTTTTGAAATGGTAATCAACCAAGTTTTAAATTGATATTTTTCATCAAAAGAAGCTATTTTGTCAAAGGCTTTAGAAAAAGTTTGAATGGTAATATCTTCAGCATCATTATCATTTTGATATTTTTTTAGTTGATAATGATGAACACTATTCCAAAAGTTGTCTAACAAAGAATTGAAAGCGAGTTGATTGCCTTTTTTTGCCTTTTTTATAGTTTCTAATAATTCGTCGCCTTTTATTTCCAATGCGTAGGTTTTGAAATGGTGTTAGAGATAAAGATAGTAAATTGAAACAGAAGTAAAAAGACTTCTAGAAAAGGCAAAAAGAAAATCAGCCTTTTTTCTTGAAAACGTTTTGTAGCCGAGCCATAAATCACAAATAAAAGGATGAAATAGATTGTGGTAATTAGAATCATAATCTTCCAGTTTGCTAGGAAGAAAAGAGGAATAATCAAGCTGTAAAATGTCAACTTTGTAAAATAAAACAATCCTAAAAAGAACTTGTGTTTAAACTTGTAATGTGAAGCTGTAGAGACATGTCTTCTTTTCTGACGAAACCATTCCTTCAATGTTGTTGGTGGGTTTGATTCCGTAAAACTCATCGAATTTAAAGAAGTTGTTGTGTTCGACTTTGTGGCTGCTTCTTGTATAAATAAATCATCATCTCCAGATTTAACTTGCATGTGATTTATAAATCCGTTGGTTTTAAAAAACTCATCTTTTGTGTATGCTAAGTTTCGTCCAACCCCCATATAGGGAGATCCCATTTTTGCGTAGGTGAAATATTGTAAGGCAGTCAATAAGGTTTCAAAACGGACTAATAGATTTACAAAAGAGCTTTTCACTTTGTATTTTCCATACCCCAAAACAATACTTTTTTCTTCAGAAAATTGATTCGCCATATTCTGAATCCAAAGATTAGAAAGCGGTTTGCAATCGGCATCTGTTAATAACAAATGTTTGTATGTGGCAGCTTTAATACCGAGTGTAAGTGCATATTTTTTATTTCCCCAAAAAGCTTCGTTGTTTTTTACGTTGACAATTTTTATTTTAGGATGTAGCTCTTTAAAAGAAGTCATTACTTCTAGTGTCTCATCGGTAGAAGCGTCATTGATTAAGACAATTTCGTAATTACTATAATTTTGATTGGTGATTATGGGTAGGAACTCTTGTAAGTTTTTGGCTTCGTTTTTAGCGCAAATAATTACAGAAATAGGAATGCTAACATCTTCTTTTTTTAGGTTTTTAGTAAAAAAAACAGAAGAGAAACAAAGTAGGTAAATGACTTGTATGGCTGTGCTTGCTACAAAAATGTAGAATATGACAGTTAAAATCATGGGTTTATATAAAAATTAATCGTGTTGAGGTTCTGAACAATTTTCAAATTGCTCTGGAGATTTTCCGCAAAATCCACAAGCTTCGCCTTCTGTGTTTAACATCGGGTTTTGGCTAGCACAAGTTCCAGCAAACTTACCATCTTTCTTTGCCCAAATTTTTATTGCAATTCCTGCAACAGCCAATCCTAATAAACCAATAGTTAATAAAAGAAGTTTCATTATAAAAGTAATTTTGTGAGTACAAAGATAAAGAAACTGCGCTTTTTATTGCAATTAATTTAGGGTATATTTATTGATGATTCTTTAACAAATAATGTATTGTTTTAAGTATGAATTAATTTTATTAAGTGTTCAAACTTTTTCTCACCTTTAGGGTCTAATAAATACATATTAAAACAATCATTTGACCGACTTAACTTTTATTTCAGATTTAAAAGACGGAAAACCTTTCGCTTACAATCAATTATTAAATGAATATCAGCAAAAGGTTTTTCATACGTGTTTGTCTTTTGTTGCAAGTAGAGAAGATGCAGAGGATATTGCTCAAGAAGTTTTTTTAGAAGTTTTTAAATCAATAAAAAAATTTAAGGGAGATTCAAAATTGTCTACATGGATCTATAGAATAGCAACTAATAAATCGTTAGAGTTTTTACGTAAAAAGAATGCTAAAAAGAGGTTTGCTTTTTTTAGTGCAATTTTAGCGGGTGAGATTCCACTTGATAAAACTTCGCATTTCTCAGATTTTAATCATCCAGGTTTTTTAATAGAAAATAAAGAAAAAGGAGCAATTTTGTTTTCTGCCATTCAGCAGTTACCAGATCAGCAAAGAATCGTATTTACTTTGCATAAAGTAGATGGGAAGACGTATCAAGAAATTACAGAGATTGTAAATAAAAGTTTGTCATCTGTAGAATCGTTAATGCATCGAGCAAAAAAGAATTTACAAGAAAAATTAAAAAATTATTATAAAAAATAACACGCAAACGCAAGTTTTTGAGTTTTAGTACATCTAATACTATACCTGATGAAAAATAAAAACATATCTGAGCAAGTTGATAGCACCTTTGAGGTATTGAAATTTATTGAGAAAACAACCGTTTCACCTTTTTTTAAACAAAAAGTTCTTGACAAATTGTTTTTAAAAGAGAAAGACGTTGTTAAATTATGGTTCACCCCCAAATTGCAACTAGCAGCTATTGCATTGGTGCTGTTCATCAATGCGGTGTCTTTAGTTTATGTGTTTAATGAATACAATACGAATACGATAGATAATTTCGCAAAAGAGTACAGCTTGTCTTCTACTAATACCATTTTAAATTAAATTATATGAAACCAAAACTACTTTATGTTTTACTTATATTATTAGTGTTCGCAAATGCTGTTTTAATATTTATGGTGATAGATAAACCTCATTTAAAACCTAAATCTCCAGATAGATTTTTGGTGCATAAATTAAATTTATCTGATGAACAACTCAATAAGTTTGAGGAATTAAGGATTTCTCATCGCGAAGAAATGAGAGTGGTTATGGATAACATGAAACCATTAAAGGATCAATTGTTTCATTTTAAGAATACTTTATTTAATAGAGATTCTATTGCCAATTTAATAGGTGACTTTGAAGCTAAAAAAGAAATAATTACCTATTCGTATTTTAATGACTTAAGAAGTATTTGTAACCAAAATCAGAAAAGGAAATTCGATAAAATTATCCGAAAAGTGATGAGAAGAGCGTCAGGAAAACGACCGCCCAAAAGAAATAATTAATACATACCGCAAGTTTTTTTAAAAAGCCACATCTTAATACCTATAACTTTAAATGTATGATATGATAGAACGCTACTTTTTTAATTTTAAATATAAAATGTATGAAGTTCTTAAAACAAACAATTATCCTTGCGTTCCTTTTTGGTTTCTATTCTTGTCAAAAGAATGAAGAAGTATATACAGAGTTGTTAACCGTTTCTGAACAAGAAATCTTAAATAGAACCTTAAGTTTACCTGTAGAATCTTTTAATTATGTTACGCAAGATTTACCAAATTATTTTTACGATAACAATGTAGGGAGAGAAGATAATACACCTGGGTTTAATCAAATATCTGATAATGGAGCCACTTTAGGTAGAGTCTTATTTTATGACAAACAGTTGTCTGCAAACAATACTATTTCTTGTGCATCTTGCCATGATCAATCAAAAAGTTTTTCGGACCCTGATAAATTAAGCACTGGTTTTGAAGGTGGATTAACAGGAAGGAATTCGATGAGTTTAGCTAATGCACGATTTTACAGAAATGGTCGTTTTTTTTGGGACGAACGAGCTGCTACTTTAGAAGATCAAGTATTGTTGCCCATTCAAGATCATATCGAAATGGGATTGACTTTGACAGAGTTAGAGGAAAAGTTGAATTCAATTCCGAGATATAAAATATTGTTTCGTAGGGCTTTCGGTGATTCTATTGCAACCAGTAGAAATGTGTCTTTGGCATTGTCTCAATTTGTGAGATCAATGGTTTCCTATCAGTCTAAATTTGATGAAGGTTTGGCACAAACGAATGATCCAAGACCTAATTTTTCTAATTTTACTGCTTCTGAGAACCGGGGTAAACAATTGTTTTTTAGTTCGCAAACAAATTGTGCGGAATGCCATTCAACTGCAGCTTTTATAGGTGATGGTGCTCGAAACAATGGATTAGATACTGAATTGACTGATTTGGGTGTAGGTGGTGTAACAAATAGAAATAATGATTTTGGCGAATTTAAAGTTCCGTCACTTAGAAATATAGCCTTTACTGATCCTTACATGCACGATGGCAGGTTTGTAACTATAGAAGAGGTTATTGAACATTACAATTCTGGAGTACAAAATAGTCAATATTTAGATGATAGGTTAAGACAAGGTAATGGAGTTAGAAGATTGAATTTATCTTACCAAGACAAGCTAGCATTAAAAGACTTTTTATTAACTTTAACAGATAATACATTCTTGTCTGATGAAAAATTTTCATCACCTTTTAAAAATAATTAAAATAGTTGCGCAAGTTTTTTATTAAAAGTGAATCTAAAGTTATAGAACCTAAAAAGGACAATCATGAGAAATAATAGCAGACTAAAAGTTTTATCGTTAATCATAATTACTTCATTAAATTGGGCAGCGTGCAGTTCTTCCTCTTCTTCAGAAGACGAAACTGATGTTCCTACGGCAACAAGTTATGATATTACACCGATCTTATCAAAGTTTAATGGAACCGGATTAACTGTTGCTGTTAATGGTAATACGGTGACATTTACAACTCAAAATCTACCAAATCATAAAAGTCCATATTGGCCAACAAACAATGCTTTGTATGAAGTCTATAATGGTACAAACTCTAGTTTTAATTTGAATCCCAATCGTATTAGTACACAAAACATAACGTTCAGTATTCCCTTAAATCCTTCATCAGCATCAAATAAGCAAGCTACTGGGTTAGGACCGATTGGCGTTTCGGTAAACGGAGTGGTCTTTTTTAATCAGTATGCAGGACCAAATAATCAGGCATTGACAAATGAAATCAATTCTTTTGATCAGTATTTAGGGCATCCGCAAAACTCAGGGCAATATCATTATCATGTTGAGCCAACCTATTTGACTGGACTATTAGGGAACGATGCTTTTTTAGGTTTGTTAGCAGACGGGTTTCCTGTGTATGGGCCTGTAGAAAATGGGCAAACAATTACAAATTCTGATTTAGACAGTTATCACGGACATACCTCTGCAACAGTAGATTTTCCAAACGGAATTTATCATTATCACATCACGCCAAACCAAGATCCATACATCAACGGAAATGGGTATTATGGAACCCCAGGAAATATTTCTCAATAGGTTGAAAAAGATATTTTTAATATTCTGTTGTTTGGTTTTACTTTCTTGTAATGAGAAAGTAGAGGGTTATGGAATAGAGTTAAATATTGAAAGTTTACAATTGAAAATAAGCAATGGAATTGTTCTTTATAAAGACGTTCCGTTTTCAGGAATTATCAAAAGCTTTGATGCAGTTAATCGAACAAATAATTCTACGATATATGTTAAGGGTAAAAAGAATGGAGTAGAAGAAAAGCGATTTTTAAATGATGCGATTGCTGAACAACGTTTTTATATAGCCGGATTAAAATCGGGGATTCATAAAGGCTGGTGGAAAAATGGAAAATTGAAATTTGAATATCATTTTGACAACAAAGGTTTTTATAACGGAACTGTGAAGGAATGGTACCAGAATGGGCAGCTTGTAAAAGAGTTCAACTATGTGAACGGAAAGGAAAAAGGAAGCCAGAAAATGTGGTTGATTAACGGGAATATTAAAGCGAATTATACTGTTGTAAACGGTGATCGATTTGGGTTGATAGGATTGAAAAAATGTTTTACTGTAAAAACGAACAATGAAAAATAAATCTTTAATAATTTTAATAGGGTTTTTGGCCTTTTACTCTTGTAAATCAGCTGAGAAAATAGATACAGAAACTACGTTGCCTTTTTTTAACTCAGCAGAATTTACTCCAGAATGGATCGCTAAAGATTCAAAAGAATATGCTTCTATTCACACCATTCCTGATTTTGAATTCACCAATCAGAATGGAAAAAAAATCACCAAAGGAACTTATAAAGATAAAATTTATATAGCAGATTTTTTCTTTACATCTTGCCCTGGAATTTGCCCTAGATTAGCAAAAAATATGGGGAAGCTGCAAGAGGCTTTTAAAGACGATAAAGATGTACTCTTGTTGTCTCATTCAGTAACTCCGGTAAAAGACTCTGTTCCTGTTTTAAATTCGTATGCAAAAGAAAACAATGTAAACTCGAGTAAATGGAATTTAGTTACTGGCGATAAAGATGAAATTTATAAGCTGGCAAGAACAGCTTATTTTGCTGATGAAGATTTTGTGAAAACTCAGGATGAAAGTGCATTTATCCACACAGAAAACTTTATTCTAATTGATGGGAAAGGGAGAATTAGAGGTGTGTATAATGGGACTTTGGCTATAGAAACAGATCGAATATTAAGACATATTCAACTGCTTAAAAAAGAAACTAAATAACGTTCACTTCTATTTCTAAATCAATTCCGAATTGAGAAGAAACTGAATGTTGTATTTTTTGCGCCAATGCATAAATTTCTTTTCCACTTGCATTTCCGTAATTGACCAACACTAAAGCTTGTTTTTCGTGTACGCCAGCATCTCCAAAACGTTTTCCTTTAAAACCACATTGTTCTACTAGCCAACCAGCAGGAATTTTTGTTTCTGTGTCTGAAATAGTGTAACTAGGAATCTCAGGATGTAATTTTTGAATCTCATTAAATTGAGAAATAGAAATAACAGGGTTTTTAAAAAAGCTACCACTGTTCCCAATATCGTTTGGATCAGGTAATTTAGATTTCCGAATAGCAATAACTGCCTCAGAAATATCTCTGATAGTAGGGGTAAGGATTTTCTTAGTTGATAGTTCCGTTTCTATTGCTCCGTACGAAGTATTTAATTGATGTTGATTTTTAGTCAACTGAAAACTTACAGCAGTAAGAATGTACTTCCCTTTAGATTCATTTTTAAAAATAGAATTCCGGTATCCAAAATCACATTCTACGTTTGAGAAAGAAACCAATTTTCCTGTTTCAATTTCTAGACATTCTACCTTGGTTATGGTGTCTTTTACTTCAACGCCATATGCTCCAATATTCTGAATTGGACATGTTCCAACATTCCCCGGTATTAGTGATAAATTTTCAACTCCTCCGTAGTTTTGAGAAATACACCACAACACAAATTCGTGCCAATTTTCACCAGCATTCACGGTTAAATGAACCGTGTTTTCATTTTCTCGGTCAATAGAAACTCCTTTGATGTCAATTAATACAACAAGTTTCTCAAGATCCTTGGTAAGCAACATATTACTTCCGCCACTAATTAGAAACAGTTCTTTTTCTGATTTTAACAAGAGCTGTAAATCGTAAAATGAGCTAATAGAAACAAAACGTTTGGCATAGGCTTCTACACCAAACGAATTGTATTCTTTTAACGATATATTTTCTTGTATTGTCAATTAGCTATTGTATTGTTTTAATGCAGCGGTTAAAATTTCTACAGACTTTTTTAAATCTGTTTTATTTAAAACATAGGCAATACGAACTTGGTTTTTTCCTTCACCGGCAGTAGAGTAAAAACCACTAGCTGGAGCAACCATTATTGTTTCATTATTGTAATTAAATTTTTCTAACATCCATTGTGCAAAAGCATCAGAATCAGAAACAGGCAATTCTACTACGCAATAAAAAGCTCCTTTTGGGCTCGCAACTTTAACACCTTCAATTTTCTGTAATTCAGAAATTAATGTATTTCTGCGATCAACGTATTCTTCAATAACATCTTCAAAATAACTTTGTGGTGTATCTAAAGCTGCTTCACTAGCTAATAAAGCATAGGTTGGTGGGCTTAATCTTGCTTGTGCAAATTTGATTGCGGTAGCAATAAATTCTTCGTTTTTAGAAACAATACAACCAATTCTTGCTCCACACATACTATAGCGTTTCGAAACAGAATCGATTACAATTGCATGTTGATCTAATCCTTCTTCACTCATAATAGAGTGATGTTGCAATCCATCATACACAAACTCACGATATACTTCATCAGCAATTAAGAAAAGATCGTGTTTTAAAACAATTTGTTTTAGTTTTTCGATTTCTTCTTTAGAGTATAGATACCCCGTTGGATTACCAGGATTACAAATTATGATGGCTTTTGTTTTGTCGGAAATTAGTTTTTCAAACTCTTCAATTTTAGGCAATGCAAAATTGTCTTCGATTTTAGATATTACAGGAACAACATTTACACCTGAAGCTGTTGCGAAACCATTGTAGTTTGCGTAAAAAGGTTCAGGGATAATCACTTCATCACCTTGGTCAGTAATGCTCCCAATTGTAAATAATAACGCTTCAGAACCACCAGTGGTAGCTATGATGTTATTTGCATTTACATGAATATTATTAGTTGCGTAATAGTTTGCTAATTTAGTTCTGTACTCTTCAGAACCTTCAGATCTTGCATAAGACAATACTTCAATTGTATTATTCTTTATAGCGTCTAAAGCTACTTGTGGAGTCTTAATATCGGGTTGACCAATGTTTAGGTGATATACTTTTGTTCCTCTTTTTTTAGCATCCTCTGCATAAGGCACCAACTTACGAATTGGTGATTCTGGCATTGCGTTTCCTTTCTTTGAAATTAAAGGCATAATTTTTGTTTTTAGTTGTTTGACTGTGAAGCAAATTTCCGAAATTATTTTCATTATTCTATTCAATTGATGAATCTTTTTGAAGGATTGAAAAGGTTAAAGATTTGCCAAAATAATCTATAGTTGAATTGTTAAGTTGTATCTTACTAATCTTAGTCTTAAACTTTTTATATTGATTCGAAAAATACTAATATTACTGTTTTTATTTTCAGGAGGTTACATTAACTCACAAGAGAAATTTAATTTTACGGGTGTTAATAAAAATGTTCAGAGTGTTAAATTTCAACTGATAAATAACCTAATTGTTGTTCCGCTTAAAATAAACGGAAGTCAATTGTCATTTATATTAGATACTGGTGTCAATAAAACAATACTCTTTAATTTATCTAAAGAGGATAGTCTTGGTTTAAATAACGTAAAAAAAATTTCACTTCAGGGTTTGGGTACTGGAAAGCCAGTAGAAGCATTATTGTCTCAGAAGAACTCTATAAGAATACACAACTATGTGGGGGTTAATAATGATGTTTATGTTATTTTGAATGACACTTTTGATGTCTCTGGCAAAATGGGAACCACAATTCATGGCATTATTGGTTATGAATTACTAAAAGGTGCTGTGGTTAAAATTAATTATAGAACAAGGAAAATTTATTTTTACAACCCTGAAACATTTTCATATAAAAAATGTAGAAAGTGCGAAACATTCCCCTTAAGCTTTTATAGAAATAAACCATATATCGATGCGAAAGTTCAATTAGATACAGTAAATAATAAATTATCAGACGTAAAATTATTGATTGATACTGGTGGTAGTGATGCTATTTGGTTATTTGAAAATACAAAAAAAGAAATTCAAACGCCTAAAAAATACTTTAGAGATATTTTAGGAGAGGGGTTAAGTGGTTCGATATATGGGAACAGAAGCAGAATACCAAGCATGAAAATTGGAAGTTTTAAGATTGTAAAACCAACAATTTCATTTTTAGATTCAACATCAACATTAAATGCACGTAAGTTTAAAAAACGTAATGGTAGTATTGGTGGTGGTATTTTAAAAAGATTTAAAGTTTGGATTGATTATCCTAATAAGAAAATTACATTAAAGAAAAATGGATCTTTCAAAGGTGGTTTTGAATACAATATGAGTGGTTTAAGTATTGTGTATAATGCAAAAGTTTTAGTAAAAACAGAAGGGGCAAGAGGCCTTTTGGATGTGTATGATATTACTGGTGATAAGACATCGAATTTTGGAGCTTTGCCTTCTTCAGTAATTAATTATTCTTACAGGTTTAAACATTCGTATAAAATAGATAAAGTTCTAGAGGATTCGCCAGGAGGTAAAGCAGGTTTGCAAAAAGGAGATATAATAATGAAAATTAATGGAAGCGGTGTTTTTGGATATACATTAAAAGAGCTCATGAGTGTTTTTCAAGAGAGACACGATAAAAAAATTAAATTGGTTGTTGAAAGAAATGGCCAACCAATAAAATTTGAATTTAGATTAGAGAAAAGGATTTAAATCCTTATTTACTTACAAAACCTTTAATACGTATTCTCTTTCTTTTCTCTTTTGCATTTGAAAAAATGGTAATCATTTTAGAGAATCCACCAGTTTTAGAAGTGTCGTAAGAGACCGTAATTTCACCTTTTTGTCCAGGCATAATAGGGGCACTAGGTTTTTTAGGTACAGCACAATCACAAGAGGTTTTAATTTCTGTAATTATTAATGGAGATTTTCCAATATTGGTGAATTTAAAAATCCTTTTTCCATTAGAATTTTTAGCAACCTTTCCATAATTAATCAATTCAGTCTCAAACTTAAATTCAGCTTTTGTCACATTATTACTTTGTGAAAAAGAAGTAGCAGAGACAAAGACAATAACTAAAAGAGTAAGAATGTATTTCATGGTTTAAATTTGAAGTAAATGTAGTACAAAATATAGTATCTAAAAATAACATTACAACTTTTCTGTTCCTATATATAGTTGTATTTTTGTCAATTATATTTCAAAAATTAAGCCAAAGAATGCAGATCCCATCTAAATATATTGCAACAAGTGTAGAAAGTAAATGGTATGACTACTGGATGAAGAATGATTATTTTCATTCAACACCAGATGAAAGAGAGCCATATACAATTGTCATTCCGCCACCAAACGTTACTGGAGTCTTACATATGGGACATATGTTGAACAATACGATTCAAGATGTTTTGATTCGTAGAGCACGTTTACTTGGTAAAAATGCGTGTTGGGTTCCTGGAACTGATCATGCGTCTATTGCTACAGAAGCCAAAGTTGTTGCGAAATTAAAGGAACAAGGAATCGATAAGAACGATTTATCAAGAGAAGAGTTTTTAGCGCATGCTTGGGAATGGAAACATGAGTACGGTGGAATTATTTTAGAGCAATTGAAAAAGTTAGGTTGCTCTTGTGATTGGGAAAGAACTTCGTTTACAATGGATCCAGATATGTCTGAAGCTGTAGTAAAGGTTTTTGTCGACCTATATAACAAAGGATTGATTTACCGTGGTTATAGAATGGTGAATTGGGATCCTGAAGCTAAAACGACTTTATCTGACGAAGAGGTTATCCATATTGAAAAACAAGGAAACTTGTATTATTTAGAATATAAAATTGAAGGATCAGAAGAAACGTTGACAATTGCAACTACACGACCAGAAACTATTTTTGGAGATACGGCAATTTGTATCAATCCTAATGATGAACGTTTTACTCATTTAAAAGGAAAAAAAGCAATTGTGCCTTTATGTAATCGTACAATTCCGATTATTGAAGATGAATATGTTGATGTCGAATTCGGAACAGGATGTTTAAAAGTAACGCCAGCACACGATGAAAACGATAAAGTTTTAGGAGATAAACACAAATTAGAAGTAATTGATATTTTTCATGACGATGCATCTTTAAATTCTTTCGGATTACATTACGAAGGAAAAGATAGATTTGTAGCTCGTAAAGAAATTGTAAAAGAATTAGAAGAGAAAGGAGTTTTAATAAAAACGGAATCTCATTTAAATAAAGTAGGTACTTCAGAAAGAACCAAAGCGGTTATTGAACCAAGGTTATCTGATCAATGGTTCATGAAAATGGAAGAGTTGGCAAAACCTGCTATCGAAGCTGTTTTAGGTGAAGATGCAGAGATCAATTTATATCCAAAGAAATTCGAAAATACCTACCGCCATTGGATGGAGAATATTCGAGATTGGAATATTTCTCGTCAATTAATGTGGGGGCAACAAATTCCGGCATTTTTCTATGGTGATGGGAAAGAAGATTTTGTAGTTGCTGAGAATGCAGAAAAAGCACTTCTGTTAGCAAAAGAAAAATCAGGAAATACTACACTTTCGGTGGATGACCTGAGACAAGAAACAGATGTAGTTGATACCTGGTTTTCTGCTTGGTTATGGCCAATGAATGTATTTGATGGACTTCGTAATCCGGAAAATGAAGAGATTCAATATTACTATCCTACAAACGATTTAGTTACGGGGCCAGATATCTTATTTTTCTGGGTAGCTCGTATGATTGTTGCTGGGTATGAATTTAAAGATAAAAAACCATTTAACAATGTGTATTTGACAGGTTTGGTACGTGATAAACAACGTAGAAAAATGTCTAAATCATTAGGGAATTCACCTGATGCATTGAAATTGATTGAAGAATACGGAGCAGATGGAGTTCGAGTAGGGTTGCTATTAAGTTCTGCTGCTGGTAACGATTTAATGTTTGATGAATCATTATGTCAACAAGGAAAAGGTTTTGCTAACAAAATTTGGAATGCCTTCCGTTTGGTTAATGGTTGGGAAATTGATGAAACAGCTGTTCAAACTGATGTTGCTAAAATTGCGATAGATTGGTATGAAGCGAAGTTTCAAACTGTTTTGGCAGAAATTGAAGATCATTTTTCTAAATACAGATTGTCTGATGCTTTGATGGCAATCTATAAATTAGTTTGGGATGATTTTGCTTCTTGGTTCTTAGAAATGGTAAAGCCAGAATTTGGAAAGCCAATTGATAAGAAAACATATGATGCCGTAATTGTAGCATTTGAAAACAATTTGAAGTTGTTACATCCATTTATGCCATTCTTAACAGAAGAAATTTGGCAATTTATTACTGTGAGAACACCAGAAGAAGCGTTAATTGTTTCGAAATGGCCAGAAGCTAAAGAGATTAACACTCAAATAATAGCTGATTTTTCTACCATTGCAGATGTTGTATCTGGAATTAGAACCATCAGAAAAGAAAAAAATATTTCTTTTAAAGAAGCCGTAGAGTTATTTGTAGTGAACCATGATGATTCTACAACAAAGTTAGATGCTGTAATTAAAAAGTTGACAAATACAGGAGCAATTACGTATGTTTCAGATAAAGTAGAAGGCGCTTCATTTAGAGTGAAATCTAATGAGTACTTTGTGCCTGTTGCAATTGAAGCTATTGATGTTGAAGCAGAGACAGAAAAGCTGAATGCTGAATTAAAAAGAGCAGAAGGTTTCTTATTCGGGATTACCAAGAAGTTGTCTAATGAACGTTTTGTGAACAATGCACCTGAAAAAGTGTTGGAATTAGAGCGTAAAAAAGAAGCTGATACTTTGGCTAAAATTGAAACAATTAAGAACAGTTTGGTAAGTCTTAAATAGAATACATTATTTTGTGGAAAATATATCCTCAAAAAGAATAAAAGAAGCTCCTAATACTGAAATAAATTCAGCTTAAATTAGGAGCTTCTTTTAGTTTGCATAATTTTCTATTTTGTAGTTTTTCCAGTATTGCATCAATATGAATGAACAAATTACTGAAGAAGCAATTCCTTCAATCGCAATCGCAAATACAATTAACGGTAGGCTTAATTTTCTTCCCCATAAATAAGAGTTTTCTAGTACAGTAATAAATTCAGGGCTTATGATACTTACATAAGTTATTAAGCCAATAAGGATGATTCCTACAGAAATGATGGATGTAGAAACTCCAATAAAAAGATTAGAAATGTAAAAAGTGTCTTTATTTTTGTTAATGTTACTTTTTATTGCAGAATTGATTCCCCAAATGACAAAAAGAAAGTTTAAAAAGCGTAATTCGGAAATGTTTTCTAAACCTAGTAGTTTCATGGCAAAGAAAAAGAGGGTAATTCCTAATGCTATTTTTAGTGCATTTTTGATGATAATTCGATTGATACCCATAGTAGTTTTTTTAAAAATAAAATATAGGGGCGTCTCTAATTTACAAAATAATTAGTTAAAAATCAACTTTTTAGAGGGCGAATTCTAATTTCGTTATTGTTTTTTTATAGCTCTTTTAAACCCAATTGCAGCCAATAGACCTATAATAGGTATGATTGTAAACACAGTGAATAAATTCTGATATTCTATAATTGTAGGGTCTTTCCCGAGCATATAACCTATAAATAAAGACATAAAAATGTCTGGAGTAAATCCAACTACAGAGATAATACCAACAAGTGTTCCGGTTAATTGTATGGGGATTTTTGTTTCTTCAATAATAGCAAAATACAGTCCTCTTAAAGAATAGGTTGCTAAAGCCATAAATACGAAAAAAGTAAATGATAAAAATATGGGTTGATCATAAAAGAATCCCAATCCTAAAACAGAAGAAGCAATAATTAAAATTGTAAAACACGGGACAATTAATTTAGAAGGAACGTATTTATCAGCAATCCAACCAACAGTTACTGCAGCAATAGGTCTTAAATATTGAATAAATACTGCAAAATATGTAGATTCCTCTAACGAATAACCCCAAACATCACGCGCATATGTTCCGTAAGTACCAGTCAATTTATATGCAGAATAGGCACAGAAAATAATGATAGAATGATAGATTACTTTTCTTTGTTTCATTAGCAAAAACGCTTGTTTAAAATCAAATTGAAATTCTTTAGAGTCTGATATTTCAACCTTTTCTTTGGGTAAAACAAACCAAACCAATATAGCGACTAAAAAGACTATTCCCGTAATAGTTCCAATAATATATTGTAGTGTTTGTACTTTGTCTTCAAAAGTAATTTCAACTGCATCTGCTGGAAAAAAATAACTTAAAATGGCTGCTCCAGATAAGGCAATGGTTGCCGCAAATAATCCTCTTCCTCCATCTAATAAACCAAAAGATAAGCCTTGGTTGTGTGAGTTTCCCCATTGTCTAGTTGCTTTAATTAAAGCAGCCCAGAATAAGAATATGGTAGAAACTCCCCAAAAAGCATATAATATTTTTAAGGTGAAAATTGAAGGAATTAGGGTCATCCAAAAACCGCCTATTCCAGTGAGAATTAATGATAGGCACAACAGTTTTCTGGCTTCCCATTTATCGGCAATGAATCCACCGAAAAAATAAGAGATTACAGCTGTAATTCCATACAAAGCTTGTGCTTCGCCAATTTGAGCATCCGAAATTAGAAAAGCATCTCTAATAACGGGCTTGAAAACTCGCATTAATATAAACGGTAATAAAAAAATGGCTTCGCCCGCAATAACAAGGGCAAACATTGAGGTGATTTTGTTTTGTTTGAACACAATAGCATGATTAGTGCTTAAATGTACAAAAAGGAAACGCAATTATCTGTTACCAGTTGACAATAGTCAATAATCATGAATAAAGAGATTAGAAAATGAACAATAAGTAGCTATTCATTGTTCTTATTGTTGTCTGATTATTAATTAGTTAAGTTTAGGTCTATATTCTTATATCTAATAGTGTAGTAGTCTAGCTCCTTTTATTGGACATTACTGTTGGTTAACTTATAAATGTATTATTGTTTCAGTGCTTCTTTTAATATGGTAATTGGGTGTTTTGCAATTCGTTTTGTCCCATCAAATATTTGATGTCTACAACTGGTTCCTGCCGCTACAATTTCTATATCAGAATTGCAATTTCGTACCTTCGGAAACAATGTGTCTTCACCAACTTGCATGCTCAACTCATAGTGCTCTTTTTCGTAACCAAAACTTCCAGCCATTCCACAACAACCAGTACTTAATATAGTGACTGAATAGTTTGTCGGAATGTTTAAGATATTAAAACTCGCCGCTGTACTTGACAGTGCTTTTTGATGACAATGTCCATGAATTTTAAGAGTCATTGTTTCTTTGGTAAACAAGTCTTTGTCAATATTTCCGTTCTCTAATTCTGTGTTCAAAAATTCTTCAATGGTGAATGCATTTTTTGCAATTGATTTAGCCGCTACTTGATCATCTGCCAAACGAATGTACTCGTCTCTAAAAGTTAAAATTGCCGATGGTTCAATTCCGATTAAAGGTGTTTCTTTTGTAATGAGGTCTTTAAAAAGTACCACATTTTTATTACAAACTTCTTTGGCTTCTTTTAAGAATCCTTTTGAAATAAAACTACGTCCACTTTCTTTATGGTCTAAAACAACTACCGAGTAGCCTAGTTTTTCTAAAACTTGTACAGCGTCTTTTCCTATTTCTACATCATAATAATTGGTGAATTCGTCGTTGAATAAATAGACTGTCTTAGAAGACTTCTCAACTGCAATCGGAGAGACATGTTTTTTGTAGAACCATTTGCTAAATGTTTTGGAAGCTAATTTTGGTACAGTTCTTTTCTGAGCAACGCCCATTACCGATTTTGCCAATGACGTATTTAATAACACATTGGTTAGAGTAGGAGTGATGCTTCCTAATTTATTATATTTTACATTGTTGGCAAACAATTTACTCCTAAAAGAATAGCCATTTGTTTCTTGGTATTGATATAGAAACTCTGCTTTTAAAGCAGCTACATCTACATTACTCGGGCATTCTGATGCACAGGCTTTACAACTCAAACAAAGGTCGAAGACCTCTTTTAGCTCTTTATGATTAAATTTGTTTGCTTCTGTAGAGTTTGTTAAAAACTCACGAAGTGTGTTTGCTCTTGCACGTGTGGTATCTTTTTCATTTTTAGTAGCTCTATAGCTCGGACACATGGTTCCGCCAGCAGATGCAGGCTTTCTACAATCTCCAGAACCATTACATTTTTCGGCAAGTTTTAAAATCCCTTCGCTTTCAGAAAAATCTTGAATGGTTTTTATTACAGGTTCTTTTCTGTCAATCTCATAGCGCAAACTTTTATCCATTGAAAAAGCATCTGTGATTTTCCCTTTGTTAAAAATGTTATTGGGATCAAAAGCTTTTTTAATCCGTCTTAATAACTGGTAATTCTCTTCTCCAATCATTAACGGAATAAACTCGGCACGGACAATTCCATCACCATGTTCTCCACTAAATGATCCTTTATACTTCTTAACCAATTGTGCAGTCTCAGTAGTAATCTTTCTAAAAAGAACCACGTCTTCTGATTTTTTTAGATTTAATATTGGACGCAAGTGAATTTCTCCAGCTCCTGCATGTGCGTAATACACGGCTTCTTGCTGATATTTGTCCATGATTTTAGTGAACTCTTCAATAAAATCGGGTAAATCGATAAGATCGACTGCAGTGTCTTCTATACACGCAACAGCTTTGTGATCTCCAACCATATTTCCTAATAAACCTAAGCCTGCTTTTCGCAAGGCAAATATTTTATTGATATCGGCGCCATATATTTTTGGATGGTGATATCCCATCTTCTTTTTCTCTAGATCAGCAATCAGGCTATCGGCCAAAACTTCTGCTTCTTCAATAGTATCCGCAGAAACTTCTAACATCAACACGGCTCCAGGATCGCCTTGTAAAAAGAATCTGTTTTTTGCTTGTTCTCGATTGCTTTTTGTACAATCTAAAATTACTTTGTCCATCAACTCACAAGTATATAACTTGTGATTCATGGTGATTACGGTTGCTTTTAAACTCTCATTTATATTGTTGAAATGAGAGGTAATCATAATGCTTTCTTTTGGCTGAACCTCATCTAGTTGAATGGTAATCTGAGTAGAAAAAGCCAAGGTTCCTTCACTTCCAGATAAAAACTTAGCAACATTAATGGTTGGTTCAGTTCCTCCAAAAATATCCGAGGTTAAAAATTCATCCACGGCGTAACCAGTGTTACGCCTATGGATGCTTTCTTTAGGGAATTCCTGTTTAATTTCTTCTTGAACCGAATCAAAAATCAACTCATTGTAAATAGATTTATATATTTTTCCTTCTAAAGTTTCTTCTTCAAGTTTTTTCATAAATTCTTTCGAAGAGATTTCTGAAAAAGTTGCCAAGCTTCCATCACTTAAAACAGCATCTATAGAAACTACTTTATCCCTGGTAACTCCATATCGAATAGAAGTACTTCCAGAGGAATTGTTCCCTACCATTCCGCCAATCATACAGCGATTAGATGTTGAGGTATTTGGTCCAAAGAACAAGCCATGTGGTTTTACATAGCTGTTCAACTCGTCTCTAATAATTCCGGGTTGTAAGGTTACAGTTTTGTTTTTGATATCTAACGAAATGATATCTGTAAAATGCTTAGAAACATCTACTACAATTCCATCTCCTACACATTGTCCAGCCAACGAAGTTCCAGCTGTTCTCGGAATCAATGTTGTATTATTCTCTGTTGCAAAAGCTATTAATTGCTGAATATCAGCAACATTTTTTGGATAGGCAACTGCTAACGGAATTTTACGATACACAGAAGCATCAGTTGCGTATATGGTTTTATATAAGTTGTCAAAATGAAACTCACCATTTAAAGTGTTTCCGAAAGATTCTAATTGTTTTTGGTCAATCATTGTGTGCTATTGAATAGGAATATTTCTTTTAAAACCAGTATCGAAACAAATAAATGTGTCGGTACCAGCAACTCCGTTTATCAAATGAACTTGTTCGTATAAAACTTCACGTAAATGTTCATTATCTCGTGCAAATATCAGAATAAATATGGCATAATTACCCGAAACATAATTACATTCTACAATCTCATCAATTTTCTTCATTTCTTCCATGACGCTCTCTGCAAATCGTGCTTCTCGCAAGCGAATTCCGGTATATGATTTGGTTTTAAATCCCAACATTTTTTCATCCAAGACAAATTCAGCATTTTTAATAACGCCTGCTTCGGTTAGTTTTTTAATCCGTTGATGCACCAAAGAATTCGAAATTTTGAGTTCATCAGCAATTTTTGAGTAGGCTTTACGTGCATCTTTACGTAAAATTTGCAAGATTTGTTTGTCTGTATAATCAAATTGACTTTCCATGTAGATGTGTAGCAGTATTTTACTGTCTAATAATGGTAAATGTAATAAAATAAAATCAATTTGACTTAAAATGATTTATTTGAGTGTGAATTTACTTATAATATGTCAATTAATAAAGTAAATCGGTTTATTTTTGTGGTGTAAATAAAACAACAATGACAACTACAGAAATTTTTGACAACTTGTGGAACGAGTACACTGATAGAACTCCGTCTGCACAAAAAATTAAGAACTTATTTGAAGAAAAAGGAAATACGATTTTTAACGATCATGTTGCTTTTAGAACTTTTGATGATGCAAGAGTAAATATTGAAGTATTGGCAAAACCATTTATTGCTGCTGGTTATGTAGAATGTGGTGAGTATACTTTTGAAGCAAAGAAATTTTTTGAACATGCTACAGACAAAAATGCACCAAGAGTATTTATCAGTCAATTAAAAACAGCGGAGTTTTCGTATGAATTGCAAGCTGCCGTAAAGAATATGATTGATGCTATACCACAAGAAGAGTTAACTTCTGGTGAATTGGTTTTTAAAGGACGTTTGTGGGAACAACCTTCTTTTGATGTGTATGAAAAATTACAAGCCGAAACAGAATATGCAGCTTGGTTGTATGTAAACGGTTTCTGTTCAAATCACTTTACGGTAGATGTAAATAAATTAGATACGTTTGATTCTTTACAAGAAGTTAATGAATTCATCAAAGAAAACGGATTTAGCATGAATACTTCTGGCGGAGAAATTAAAGGTACTCCAGCGCAATTGTTAGAGCAATCTAGTGTGTTGGCAGATAGAATTCCGGTTTCTTTTAAAGAAGTAACTAAAGAAATCACCTCTTGTTATTACGAGTTTGCTTTTAGACACGCAATGGAAAATGGCGAATTGTACTCTGGTTTTATCGCAGGTTCTGCAGATAAGATTTTTGAAAGTACAGATATGAAATTACAAGAAGCATAAGTTTTCTTAGACTATATATAAAAGCCTCGACATTGTCGAGGCTTTCTTGTTTTTGTTATTTTGGGGTCTTAATTAATTTACTTTTTTATCATTTTCTTTAGATCTACTTTCTTTTTCATCTAACATCTCTAGATAAAGATCTTCAACATGTTCTCGTGCCCAGGTAGTTCTTCTTAAAAAACCTAGACTCGATTTCATAGTTGGGTTGTATATGAAACAACGAATATTAACACGATCTCCCAAATACTCCCAGCCATAATGCGCTACCAAACGCTCTAAAACCTGAACAAGCTTAACCCCGTGAAACGGATTTCTTAACTGTTCTTCTGTAGCTTGCCTTCGTATGCGTTTCGCAGGTTTCTTTTCATTAGAAAGTTTTTCTGATTGCTTTTGTGTATCTGTGTGTTCGTTCTTATCAATATTATTTGTGTCCATTGTTATTGTGTACTATTATAGGCTGTTTTAAGAGATGGTTTTTTCAGACCTCCAGGCAGTAAGATCTTCAATGAAATATTGCAAAATTTTATCATAGCTATCTTCAGCATCTTCTATATCATAGGTTTTCCAATCTAACCAAAACTCTGATAATAGGGTATACAACTCTTTATCTAATTCTTGAAAAGCGATAAAGTGTTTATGATACTTAAAAGCGGGATTATTACAAGACTTCATTGCGAAGAATGTACCGATAAAAAAATCTACAGCTTCTTTATCATAAGTGCCTTTGTTCTTATATCTTTTAAAGAGAACGTCTAACATTTTCTTATTCATCTTAGGCTCATTAAAATCACTTGTTAAAAGTCGATTTTCATAGCCCATTTTTAAAAATATTGGTAGCTTTAATTCAAGTTCAAGACAATATGTTACATGATCTTTTAGGCCGTCAGAAAAAATGCTATTTATGCTATCAGATTTTTCCAAAGCAGTACAGAAATCTTCTGTGATTTTTACGTTTTTAGATTTTAAGTAAAGGTGAATTAATTGATGTGTAAAAGAAGTTGCACTAAGTTCATTTTCATTAATGCTGATAGTTGCAGTATTACCTGAGACGTTAGAACTATAAATTTCGTCTGCACTAGCTATTAATTCAATTTCATATATATTACTTAATTCATTCCATAAATCGATGTTCTTGTCATCAATTAAAATAGTAAGATGTGCTTTCATGTATTAGAATTGTTTTTTACCAATGCGGAAAGATAATTAATTCGCGTTAATTTCTGTTTTAGAACTACTAAAGAAATCTTAAAAAGCATAAAGTTAGTAGTATTGTAATATAATAGTCTCGCAATTTGTGAGACTTTATAGATGCTTATTAAGTTTGGTAAGATATTACTCTAAAGCTCCATGGATTTTTGCAGTTTCTATCCAATGTTCTGCAATACCTTTGGTGTCGGCTCCCAAACCCTTTGCCAAGTGCAACGCAACTGCAATCATTAAAATAGAAGCTTCATGCAGTTCTTCAAATGTTTGTATGGTTCCGAATTTTTCTTGTGCTTTTTCTAGCAGAAATTCATTGTGTTTTTGTGCAAAGTCAACTGGGTTTTCGCTTGTATCTATAATTGTTGGAATCATCAAATAGTCAATCCATTCTTGGCCAATTCTTGCAGCCAATACTTCTGGGACTTCGTTTCCTATGGTTCTCCAAGCTGCTAATGTTTTGGTGTCACCAGATTCTGACAATCCAGATTCTAGTAATAAGGCAAACGCAATATCAGCAATGTTTTGCATGATGATTAAATATTCGTCTTGTGCTTTTTCAAATTCACCAGCTTCTTGCCCTTTCATATAGTCATCAACACTCATTTTTGGTAATTCTAACACTTCAGCGCAATCATTTAAACAAGGAAATTGATCTCCTTGGTACATATACGCTGACTTGTTAAATTGTATTTGACGTCCTAAGGGATACAAACGGCAGGCTAACGGGCGTCCTAAGTGAACACTACAACCAACATTGTCTATATATTGGCTACAGGCTTGTTGTCCTTTGTTGTCTTGTTTGCCATCAAAGCGTAATTTTATTCCGCCAAACTCACAATAGTAATCTCTAAATTCTCTTGCTGTAACTTTCTTTTCTTTACTAAAGCATAAAATTTCCCAAGGGTTTAGCCAAACTGCTTTACCAAAACAGCAGGTTCCAGATCTAGAGCAGGTTAGTGGTAATATGTCTTCTTTAGTAAGTTTGGTTGTTTGCATTTTTATAGGGTGTTGGTAGCCTTTTTCTGATTAACTCTTCGCTGTACTTTCTATTGAAACGGAAAGGTACTTAATTCGCATCGATTTCCGTTTTAGAAACTTCGAAGAAATTAATTACCCTGAGTGTTGGAATTGATTTTTTGTTTTTTCAAGATTGTTACTTGTTTTGCTTCAACCATATCCCAGTATTCATTGTAGAATTCTTTCTTTTTACTTTTATTATTCCTAATCAAGCTTGCAAAATAATTTGTGATACTTTCCTTTTCTGGCGAATCTTTGAAAAGTAAATCAATATTTTTTTCATCAAAGACCATAACGGAAGCATAGATATGTTTCCATTCTTCAATTCCGTTAGTCAACACATTGTATTTTTTTCCATTCGAAAATAAGTCGACGTTTTTCCACATCAAGATTGGATGTTTTCTGTTGCTTGGGTAAATAACCTTACTCCATTTTCCAAATTTATCATACATAACTTTATGTGTGTAAAATGCAGAAAAAACGCACTCAAATCTTATTTCATTGTATGTAATTGTATCTTTATTATAGATCGTTTCATATTTTTCATTTAATATTTCTGTGAAGTCATTTTTGTAAATCTGTGGGCACTTTGTTTCTATAACTACTTTTTGAGATGAGGAACAGCCCAAAACAATAAAAAATATAATTGAGATGTATATAAATTTCATAATTGACTTCTAATGTTTGCTTACGTATGATGAGAATACTGTTCTCTTTAAGTCACTATTACTTCAATCGCAAGAAAACCGTTCGTTAAAATTTAAAAGTGAATTTTTAAAAGAGTAGATTTCATTTTCTTAGCGTTGTAAAGTTAGCAAAAAAATGCGCATAGAAAAGATAAGTTATGCACATTTGATAACAGTTGCTGTGAAAAAGAAAACCCTACTTTTACTGAAATACTGAAACTAGTTCAGTAGAAATCAGTTCAGTTAAAGTAAGGTTTTTGGGGGATTGGTACTGTCTTTAATGTTGTGATTACTGTAAATACTTTTTACTTCAATAAGTACACAGTAAATTTAATTGAATCTCTAAAATATTCCCTTGTCTATAAGTCTCTATCTTTTGTGTTTTTGAGACATGTTTGAATTAACAACGTATATTTTTAGCTGCTTTTTAACCCTTTAATAAATTGACACTTACCGTTGCCAATTCGTTATTTGGAAACTTTGTAAAATAATTAGGATCGGGATGCAAACCTGCTGCTGCTGCCACTTTATGAAAGACATCAACTTCTAAAATATACTGGTCAGAATACCCATGAGTTGCATCATAGGCTGTTGCAGCTGTTTTGCCTATGTTTTTTGCAGTAAGTTTAGGGTTAATAGTGTGTAGTTCTATCATTAATAGGCCAAATCGTTCAACATAAGGTTTCCATTTTTGTAAATGTTCTAATAAGGAGTCTTCTACCAAATTATTATGAATACGTGCGCCTTGGTATGTATAGGCGCCAGTAGATTCACTTATTATAGTCGTTTCTCTTTCTGGAGTCTTCCAAATGCGATTGTGATCTAAAAAAGTGCGTACATTCAATAAATCATGAAGTTCTATGCCATAGTCTTCTTTTAAATCTTTGGCCAATAAATCTGGCCTGCCAATATCTCCCCAAATTACTTTAGCCCAAATATCAGCTTTAATTAAATTGGCTCTTGTTACTTTTAATGCTGCTTGATTAAAATCTGCTCCAACTAGGAGTAAAGGGTGTTCATCTAGCATTTTCCCTCTGCGTGTTTGATGCTCAATAACATCAAACATATGCTGAATAAATGCGCCATTACCGCAACCCATGTCTAAAATACCTTTGGGTTGCTCATCAATAGGCTTATTGAATAGTTTTATAATTACTTGATCAATTACTTTGAAATATGTTGAATGTGCTCCACCCGATCCCCAAACATTCATTTCTCGGTCTACATGTTTTTCTGTTTCGTCGGGAGTATCCGTTTTTAACAGCAAAGGGTTTCCAAATAACAGGTCATCCAACTGCATAAATGTAGGTAAATAAGATACTGTTACGCCATATGCACTTGCGCGTTTTGCAAAAAATAGGCCTTCATCTGTAAATTGATAGGTGTCTTTTTTCTTTTTAAACCATCCTAAATGAGATAGGAAATCTAGAATTTTTTTAAAACTTTCGGGCTCTTTATGGTATTCTTGAGCCCTGAAAGATGCATCCATAAAGTATTTATGAAAAAAGCCATTCATACCTAATAAAACAATGATTGGAGCTATAATAACCCCTTCTATATGTTTTAAAATTTGATATTCAGTAGAAGATTGATTCTTTATATCAAGGCCGAAATGAGATTCATACTTTTTAAAAATGCGTTCTAAAGCACTAAAAGCGTCAGAACCAATACGCTCATTAGGGAATTTGACTGAATAGCTAAGTAGGTTTACAGCATCTTTGTAAGTGTGTGCTAAAGAAAAAGCAGTTTTACTTTGTTGATTAATCTCATATTCAATAGTATCACTCGTATTATCTATGTGTTGGATTAACCAACCTTGAGATGCTAATATTCGCAATCCTATGTTAAGATATCCTTCATTGGCATTAAATTGACTAGTTAAGTTTTTAAGAGGGACTTTTTGATGTTCTAATAAGTACTCTAAAACGCCTTTCTTGTGTAAGGCATGCATTGTTGTTGCTGTGGCGATGCCATCAAGATGACGAAATAGTTTACTTCGCAGTATAATTGATTGTTGTTTAGAAATCATAAAGTTGCTGTTTGAGTATGCTGTATTACGCTATAATATGGTTTATTTGAATCCTACTATTATTTAGACGGCTGGTACTAAGTTAATTAATTTTAAAAGAATTTTTTTAAATGTTTAATTCTGGCCTTAAGATTTGTACATAGCAAGGTTGAGTATTGCTTGTTTTAAATACATGTAAATTTTAATAAGTATGATTGTTATTAGTCCTTTAAAGAGATGCTAGCAGATTACAGGAATACTATTTCTGTTAAAGAAAAGTTAAATAGAGCTTAGCCAAATTCTGTACGCTGATTGTTTTTTATATCTTGTCATATTATTTACAATCAAATTAATTCCAATGAAAAAAATAGCATTCTTATTCTTGTTTGTTGCTTTTAATATATCAGCACAACAAGTAGATTTGTCGTATTATTTACCCAAAGATGTATCGTACAATAAAAACATTCCTACACCAAAATCTGTTGTTGGACATGAAGTAGGTGCCTGGCATATTACTCATGATAAGCTTGCCGAATACATGAAGGCACTGGCAAAATCTTCTGAAAGAATTTCTATAGAAACTAGAGGGACTACCGCAGAAGGAAGACCATTGTTATTATTGACAATTACTTCGCCGAGCAATCACCAAAAATTAGAGGCTATTAGACAGCGTCATATAGCAGCAACAAACGATGCATCTTTAGATATTTCTAAGGATCCGATTGTTGTCTATCAAGGATTTTCTATTCATGGAAACGAGCCAAGTGGAGCAAATGCTGGTTTGGCTGCAGCCTATCATTTAGCAGCTGCACAAGGAAGTGACATTGAAGACTTATTACAAAATACCGTTATTTTATTTGATCCGTCTTTTAATCCTGATGGATTACAACGTTTCGCATATTGGGCAAATACAAACAAGGCTGCTAACATCAATCCAGATCCGAACGATAGAGAATATCATGAGGTGTGGCCCGGAGGAAGAACCAATCATTATTGGTTTGATATGAATAGAGATTGGTTGCCTGTACAGTTACCAGAATCTAGGGCAAGAATTGCTTCTTTTCATAAATGGTTGCCAAATATCTTAACAGATCATCACGAAATGGGTTCGAATTCTTCGTTCTTTTTTCAGCCAGGAATTCCGTCTAGAACAAATCCATTAACGCCTCAGTTAAATCAAGATTTAACCAAAGAGATTGCAACCTATCATGCAAAAGCATTGGATAAAATAGGTTCTCTATATTATTCTGAAGAAAGCTTTGATGATTTCTATTACGGAAAAGGATCAACGTTTCCAGATGTAAATGGAAGTATTGGGATTTTATTTGAGCAAGGTAGTTCTCGTGGTCATGCACAAGAAACAGAAAACGGTGTGTTGACATTTCCTTTTACTATTCGCAATCAATTTACGGCAGCACTTTCTACCTTAGAAGCAGCAAGAAGTATGAGGGTAAAGATTAAGAAATACCAACAAAATTTTTATAAAAACGCCAAGAAAGAATCTGCAAAAACAAAAGCCATTGTTTTTGGTGATGAAAAAGATGCAGCGAAGACGTATCATTTAGCAGAAATTTTAAAAAGACACAGTATTAAATTCAATGAAGTAAAATCTGATTTCACATCAAAAGGAAAAAGATATAAGAAAGGATACAGTTATGTGATTCCTATGAATCAAAAAAACAGCCGTTTGGTAAAAGCGATGTTCCAAAAAAGAACCACGTTTCAAGATAGCTTGTTCTATGATATTTCTGCTTGGACGTTTCCGTTGGCTTTCAATTTAGACTACGAAAAAGGTATCTCTTCAAGTAAAATAGGGAAAGAAGTAACAAACTTAGCATTGCCAAAAGGGCAAATTTCCTATAAAAGTGAATATGGATATTTAATGCCTTGGAACGAATATTATGCGCCAAAAGCATTGAATGCTATTTTATCTAAAGGAATTAGAGCAAAGGTTTCTATGAAGCAGTTTAAGAATGAAGGAATTTCGTATGATTACGGAACTATTTTTGTGCCTGTCCAGAATCAAAAATTGAATTCTAGAGACTTGTTCATGTTTTTAGAGAAAGTTGCAAAACAAAGCCATTTACAAATTAACGGAACCAAAACAGGTTTAAACGATGGTATTGATCTAGGTTCTAGAAACTTTAGAAATGTAACTCCTAAAAAGGTAGCTATTTTGGTTGGTGGAAGATTTTCTAGTTATGATGCAGGAGAAATCTGGCATTTGTTTGATACCCGTTATAATATGAAAATTACCAAATTAGATGTGTCGTATGCAAGTAGAATAGATTTGAGTAAGTATTCTACCATTATTGCAAATGGAGGCTCTGTTGATAAAGCATTGGAGTCTAAATTAAAAACATGGGTTAAAAACGGTGGAACCTTAATAGGGAATCGTTATGCAACAAACTGGTTGTCTTCTAAGAAGTTTATCAGCTTAGAGTTTAACAAAAAGAAAGCAATTACTCATTCGGTTACTTTTGAAGACAGAGGATTGCAATCTGGAGCACAGGTTATAGGAGGAGCCATTTTTAATACAAAGCTAGATTTATCTCATCCCATTACTTTTGGATATAAAAATGATCATTTAGCAATGTTTAGAAACACTACTATTTTTGTGAAACCGAATAAGAGAAATTTCAATAATCCAATTCAGTATACAAGTAATCCATTATTAGCGGGGTATATTTCTGAAGAGAATTTGGAGCAGTTAAAAAACACGGTTCCTTTTCAGGTTCAAAGAAACGGTAGAGGTAAAGTAGTTGTTTTTACTGATAATACTAATTTTAGAGCGTTTTGGTACGGAACGAACAAATTATTAATGAATGCTATTTTCTTTAGTAGTTTGATGTAACGACAAAGTATTAGAGTAGCAAAATATAAGAGTAGCAAGAGGTAATTTATTTTACACTTTGCTACTTTTTTTAGTTATAGGGTTTCGAGGTGTAAAGGCTTGAAGGAGTGATTTTTAGTTTTGTGACTTTGTCTCTCTGTAGCTTTTTTTCACTGATTTCTTGTAACGTTTGACTAAAGTAGTCGTCTCATTAGTACATTTATCAACCAAAAATACTATGAGTTTATTAAGAGTTTTATTAGCCATTTTCTTCCCTCCGTTATCTGTATTGGGAAAAGGATGTGGTTCTTTTGTAATTGTTTTTTTACTAACGCTTTGCGGATGGATTCCTGGAGTGATTGCTGCGTTGGTGATTTTGAATAATCCTGATAATTAGGTAATCTGCCATTGCGATAATTCTTTCAATTTGTGGTAGTTTATAATTAAAAAATTACATCACTACATTTGTAATGACGTTACCGAACTTGCTCACCATTTTTTATCCTATCAGAAGCTTTTAATAAGACTACATGTCCATCTTTATTGTGAATTCCTAATACCAAACATTCGCTCATAAAATTAGCTATTTGTCTGGGTTTAAAATTCACAATAGCATTTACTTGACGATTTAATAAATCTTCTTTGTTATATAAATCTGTGATTTGGGCGCTTGATTTTTGGGTTCCTAATTCGCCAAAATCTATGATTAATTGATAGGCTGGTTTCCGTGCTTTCGGAAAATCGTTTACTTCTATAATTGTTCCTATTCTGATATCCACTTTTAAAAAGTCTTCGAATGTAATTTCGCTAGTCATTATCTCCCTATTTTTTTTAACACCCAAAGCGGGCCAATTAATAAAAATTGCAAGTCTTTTATAAATGATGGCTTTTTACCTTCAACCTTATGTCCGTAAAACTGACCAATCCAAGCAATCACAAAAATTGCTATTGATATCAATGCTAAATTCCCGAATCCACTTAGCCAATAATTACCTATAACACTTAAGGTAGTAACCAACAACATATTCACAAAGTACCAAAATCCTAAACGTGCATAAAAGATTAAAATAATTACAGCAACCATGGCAGCCCAATTTTCAATAAATGGATTGTAAAGACCAAAAACATTTTCTAAAAAAGTAGTAGGAATGCTAAACAGCAAGCCAATGACACTAAAAAAGATTGCTGGAACACAAATATAATGTATCGCCTTGTTTGTTTCGTTTTGATGGCTTACAGCATATTCATCAAACCATTGCTGTGCAGTTTTCATAAGTTGAATTTTGGTTTCTAAATATATGAAAAATGATTTTCTTAAAAAAAATACAAAGCAATTATTAAGGCAATGTTATATGTTTATAATTATAAAAATTGACAGTATCAGTCCCAATTATTTCGAACCAATAAATTTTTGATATGTGCAAAATGATGATTACAATGCCAAGCGTAGATTCCAATGTTCTTTTTTAAAGAAACTGAATCACCACTTTCTGGGTGTACAAAGACTTTGTCCAATTCTTCTACGGTCAATCCTTTTAATAAATACACCCACTTAGCATGTAGTGCTTTTATGAAAAGTAAAGAGAGTTCTATCGGAGCTTCTTTGGTATCAAATAATTCAGCCCAACGAGCTTCGTAATAGGCTTTAATGGTGGGTTGGTTTTCAGTTAGTGTCCATTTAAAACGCACATAACTATTTAAATGACTATCTCCACAGTGATGAATGGTTTGTCTAACTGTCCAGCCACCATCCCTGTACGGTGTATTTAATTGATTTTCAGATAAGTTTTGTACAAGTGTTTCTAATTTACTTGGAAATTTCTCAATATCAGAAACCCAGATAGCAATGTGCTCAGGTGTTATTTTTGTAGGAATGTTTGCTTGACCAATGGGGTGTTTTAAAAGGTCCATTATTTTTTTGTAATTTTGTCTAACATCCTTTTCGAACTTCTGTTTTCTGGATTAATAGATAAAGATTTCTTGTAAAAAAGTACAGCATTTACGGTGTCGTTCATTTTTAAATATCCATCAGCTAAACTGTCATAGGTATTAGAGCTTCTTGGGTATAACTTTGTGTTCATTTTAAATATCTCAATGGCTTTTTTGTACTTTTTATTCCTAATAGCTTTATAGCCCAGGTTGTTAAAGTTTCGCTCCCTAATTGTTTTGTCTAAAGAGTCTTTTTTCTGAATAGCTAGATATCCTTGTAAAGCTTTTTTGTATTCTCCATTTAATAAATATTCACGAGGAGCTTTTTCTCCTTTAGCTAATTTATCAAACCTGTATTCTTTTCCTTTGTGTTCTCGTTTTGTAGCTAATTTGATATGAACTTTTGGGTATGTTAAAAAAATGATTTTTTCATTCATTTCTTTGACATAAAAAGTACTGTCGTTTACTTTGAGAGGTTTGATGTTTTTTTTACCTCTCCATTGAACTAATAAATCATTGTTTTCAAATGAAATACCAATAGATTCATCTGAGTTAAACTGATAGTTACCAGTTACCGTCGCTATAAATTCAGGCGCGTTTTTTGAGTTTCCACAGCTGATTAATACAAAAAAGACAAGAATATAAATAATACGTTTCATGATGAGAGTATGTTTTTTATGTTTGGGTATTTTTTTTAATGAATTGCATCTAACTAATTAGTTAGACAACCGAGAATGTAGTTTTGTTACAAATTTAATAGATAAAAATTAAACTAATTTAAATATGAATGGTCAATTATAAAATATATCCAGTCAATGAAGTTTAAATAATAGTGGGAAATATCTGCTGTTTCGGTTTTTCAATTATATAATAGTTCCAATTTTTATAATATTTTGAAGAATTGCTCGGTTGCAAAAAGGGATTATATGTATACAGAGATTTCTAATAATGGCTTAGGTTATGTTATCAGAAATAAACGTTATAACCTGATTGTTTATGATAACGCGATAGAAGAACTGTGTGCATTAACTACCGTTTCTTATGAGAACTCTAACTTGGTTGGTATCACTTTATCCGTAGGGGGCGTTAGAAATAGGGTTTAAATAACTCGAGATTTAAGGTTCAAACTTTAAAAAGGAGTGATAAAAAAGCGCCAGTTATGGCGCTTTTTTATGGTTGCTTGTATGAGTTATTTTTTATTATTCTTAAATGATTTATTTGGGTATTTTGGTACTGGTGGTACTTTTCTGGGGTCTTTCTTAATTAATATCAACTACAATGTCTGGCTCAAAACCATGTCCTTCAATTAACCATTTCCCATCACCAAAAACGCCAAACATTGGTGCTCTCGCAAGTCCATTGTCGCTTAAGCGATTTCCGCTGTGTAACCAGATTTCTCCACCCCAAGTTCTTGTGCCAATTGCAGTACCTAAACCTAATTTTTTAAAGCCATCAGCAAAAGCTTCACCATCAGAATAGGTGTTTTCATTGACTAGAATTACAATATGGCCTCTAAATGCATATTGCATACTCCAAGATTGGTTGCCTGATCTTCCCTTCCAATACATCCATGCTTTACGAAGTAACTTTTCTAGAATGAAGCTATCAATATTTCCGCCCCAATTGTATCTAACATCAATAATTAACCCTTGTCTGTTAAAGATCGGATAGAACTCTCTATAAAACTGATTGATATCATTTGAGCCCATGGCTCTTAGATGTAAATATCCAATAGATTCTTTTGATTTTTTCTCTACATACAATCGGTTTCCGTACTCCCAGTCTCTATATCTTAAATTGAATGAATTTCCAATGGGGGTAACAATGATGTCTTTAGAGTTTTGTTCCCTTTTAATACTTAATCGAACTTGTTTTCCAACTTGGTTTCTAATTAGTTGGCCAATATCTATTGCTGACAACGCATTTTTGCCATTTACATGGGTAATGATGTCACCTTTTTTTACATCTAAATAAGGGTCGTCTAAAGGTGATTTTTCATCAGGATAATCAGGGTCAACTTTATAGATGTAGTCAATTTTAAATCCATCATTCGCTTCATCACGCAGTAAAATTGCACCAAGATTTGCTACAGGAATGTTTTTAGCATCCCTTCTTTGATCGCCACCTCTAACACTGGTATGTAAGGCAGATAGCTCACCTACAAATCGTCCTATTAAATCAGAAAGTTCATTTCTTGTTGTAATACGATCCACCAATGGGAAATATTTAGCATGCATGGCCTTCCAATCTACACCGTGCATTTTTTTATCATAAAAATAATCACGTTCCATTCTCCAAGCATCCGTAAAAATTTGTTTCCAATCTTCTTTCGGAATGATTGGAAATTTCCACCCTTTTAGGTTGATGCTATTTTTACCATCAGCAGCTATTTTACCGGTTCCAGCAATAGTCATGTGAAAAGTATTTCCTTTTCGAATAAGAATTTTTTTACCATCTGCTGTTAATTGATAGTTTCGAACATTGCTAAGAATTGTTTTGATAGCAACATCTTTGTTGGTTATTTTTACAGCTGCTAAATGAGTTTTTGCATTTAAACCAGTATCAGAAGAAAGCACATATAGAGCACTTTTATTTACAGACAAAGTTCTGTAATTACCTGGTTGTATGGGCACAGCTTTTATTCTTTGTTTAATGCCTTCTTGATCAATTACAACTTTTACTTCTTTTTTATCACAATCTTTGCATTTCTTTTTTTTGTACAATTCATCATTTGCTCTAAACGGAGATCTTGTTCCCTTTTGCAATGCCACGTGATATATTTTCTCACTTGCATCAAAGTAGGGTTCTGGCTGTCTTGTTCCCCAAGGACTTCTAACAATTGTTGTAAAACTTCTGTCTGAAATAAAATAGAGAAATTTACCGTCTGGGCTCCATTTTGGGCTCAAGCTATTTGCTCTGTCAGTAGTCAAGTCAAAACTTTTTGTACTTTCTATATTGTATATTTTAATTTGCGCCATTGTGTTTTCTGCGGTTTGTACAAAAGAAAGCCATTTACTATCTGGTGACCAAGAATAATCTCCCACACCTTCTTGATTTGTAGATATTTTTGAACTTTTACCTGTAACAATGTTTAGAACATACATGTGTTGACTTAAATCGCTATAAGCAATCCATAATCCATCTGGAGAAGGTATTCCTTCGTATCTTAATACGGCTCCGTTTTTACTAATCGATTGAGAAGTTCCTAACCCATTTGAGGGCATGCGAATAAATTCAAATTCTCCACTTTCATCAGAAAGTGTAATAATTTCTTTTCCGTCAGAAGAAAAAATGGCGTCTCTATATCTTACATTTGATTTGTCTGAAAAAGAGATGCTTCTACCCGCATTTACTGGTGTTACAAAAATTTTTCCTCTTGCGGTTATTACAATTTTAGACCCATCTTTATTTGGGTATACAGAAGTAATATATCTTGATGGGTTTGCATCCCATTTTTCTCTTAGTTGTTCATGATCTGAAACGAGTTTGATATTTATTTTATGAGATAATTTTGATGAGGTATTGTATTTCCATAAATCGGCACCTAATTGATAAACAATATTTCCGTTAGAAATGTTTGCATACCTCACATCAAATTCGGTGTGTTTTGTGTGTTGAACAAATTCCTTTCCGTTTTCATTCATGGACCATAGATTCATAATTCCATCTCTATCAGAAATGAAATATACTTTTCCGTTATACCACATTGGGTGGTGACTTTCTCCGAGGTGTTTTGTTGTTAATTTTACAGCTTCTTTCTTCCCTTTTGTAAACTTCCAAATTTGACGAGCAGTACCACCTTTGTATCTTTTAGTTACATTTCTGTGATCGGCTGGCCTCACAAAATATACGGTTTTACCGTTCTTGTTAAAACTAGCTTCGCTTGCTTGATTTAAAGGGATAAAACTTTTTATTTTTGAATTGGTGTTTATTTTAACCAATTGATTGTCGGGTTTTTTGTTATATGCCCATGTAGCATACACAATATCTCCACTTGGTGTCCATGTAGTAGCAATTGAAGCATCACTTTCATAGGTCCAACGCGTAGTTAAGCCTCCATTTAACGGAATGGTGTATACTTCCATTGGGCCTTCATAGTTTGCTGAAAACAGGATGGTTTTTCCATCAGGAGAAATAGAAGGAAAGCGTTCTTCTTCTAAATGTGTAGTCAATCTTCTAGCCAATCCACCAGAAATAGGGACGGTCCAGAGATCTCCTTCAGCAGAAAAAACAATGGTATTGTTGTGTACATCAGGATATCTATAATAGCCTTCAAACCCTTGCGATTGGGAAGGATAACTGAATAGAAAAAACGAAATTAAAAAGTAAACAATTTTTGAGGTTTGGGTAGTTGAGAATAAACGCGTCATTTTTTTAATTTTAGCAGTATTACATATTAAAATTGTTTTTATTGGGGGCAAGCTATATTGAAATCAAAGCGATATTGTGTTATTTGGTGTATTTCGCAGTTGCTTTTGTATAGGAAGTGTCTTCTTCTACAATAAGTAGTTCTGTTAAATTTACAAAAATTAAATTTAACGAATAGTCGTATTGATAAGTGCAATTATATTTACAAAAACACTATAATTCGAGCACGAAAAAAGCGCATCATAAAATGATGCGCTTTGTATTTATTATTTTAAAAGAGTCTATCTTTCTCTTCGTCTTCTTCCGAACCCTCCAGATTGTCTGTCTGCAGAACCTCTGTCAGGTCTGTCTCCGCCAGATCTTGGTTTTCTATCTGAAGATGATGATGAGCTTCTTCTTTCAGAGCTTCTTCCTTCGCTACGTCTTCTTCCGAATCCGCCATCTCCTTTAGAATCAGAAGATCTTCTTCTTCCTCCACCTCTTCTGTCTCCACCACGACCACCACCTGAGCGATCTTTATTTGTAACTTCAATGTTTACATTTCTACCGTTGTATTCTGGTCTGTTTTCTTCGAATGCTTCTAAGGCACCAGCTTCAAAATTTTTGTCAATTTCAAAGAATGAAAACGTATCTAAAATGTCAATTGCACCAATGTCAATATTATCAGTAATACGTTGATCGTTGATTAAGCCAATTAAACGAGCAGGGTTGATGTTATCTTTTCTACCAATATTGATAAAGAAACGCGTCATGTTTTCGTCTCTAGCTCTTCCTCTAGATCCAGATGGAGCATCTCCACCTCTAGAAGATGATAAGTCGTTTAAGTCAGATGTGTTTTTATAATAAGATAAGAAGTTGTTAAATTCTAAAGAAACAAATTTCTGAATTAATTGCTCTCTATCTAAGTCTTCTAATTTCTCATAGATACTAGGTAAAAACTCTTCAATATCCTTTGTGTTAACTTCAACATTTTGAACCTTATCAATTAAATGCATCAATTGATTTTGGCAAATTTCTTTTCCTGTAGGAACTTCTTTTTGAATGAATTTCTTTTTGATAATTCTTTCAATGGAACGTAATCTTCCTTTTTCTTTTCCGTTTACTAAAGCAATAGAAATACCTTTCTTACCAGCTCTACCAGTTCTACCACTTCTGTGTGTGTAGTTCTCAATTTGGTCTGGTAATTTATGGTTGATAACATGTGTCAATTCAGTTACATCCAATCCACGTGCAGCAACATCTGTCGCTACTAAAATCTGAATGGTTTTCTTTCTGAATTTATCCATTACACCATCACGTTGTTGTTGAGATAAATCTCCGTGCAATGCATCTGCACTATAACCATCTTTAATAAGGTTATTGGCAACTTCTTGTGTTTCTCTACGAGTTCTACAGAAAACAATTGCGTAAATATCTGTATTTACATCAGCAATTCTTTTCAATGCAGGGTAACGAGTTCTTTCGTTAATTGTATAAAATTCGTGTGTTACATCATCAGAACCTTTATTCTTTTCTCCAGATGTAATCTCTACAGGATTGTCCATGTAGTTTCTAGCAATCGACTCTACTTCTCTAGGGAATGTTGCAGAAAATAATAATGTTTGTTTTGATTCTGGTGTTGCTTCTAATACTTTGTCCAATTCATCTTTGAACCCCATATTTAGCATCTCATCAGCTTCATCAAGAACAATCCATCGGATGCTTCCTAATTTCAATGCTCTTCTCTTAATTAAATCAACAGTTCTACCAGGAGTACCAACAACAATTTGTGACCCTCTTTTTAATGATCTAATTTGATCTTCAATACTGGCACCACCATAAACGGTTGTTGTTTTAATTTTTGGCAAATACTTTGTGAATTCTTTAATGTTGTTTCCTATCTGAACAGCCAATTCTCTTGTAGGTGATAAAATTATCGCCTGAGTATCTGTACTGTTAAGGTCAATTTGTTCTAAAATAGGTAAGCTAAAAGCCGCTGTTTTACCAGTTCCGGTTTGAGCAAATGCTTTTAAATCTTGTGTAGATGCAATAACTTGTGGTATTGCTTTTTCTTGAATTACTGTAGGATTTTCATATCCTAAATCTGTTAGAGCTTTATTGATTTCTTCTTTAAGCCCTAATTCTAAAAATGTTGCCATTCTGTGAATTTTTAGTGAATTCGCAGACGCCAGTATCTGTAAACTCGGTTTATATTTTTCGCTATCATCAATACTTAATAACTGGGTACTAATAATTTACGTTTTTAATCATCTTGAAATTAAAAACGTGCAAATGTACATTAAATTTAATGAATCGAACTATAAATTATTGTTTTTGTAGGTGCTTAAGTTGCTTGAATACTTTAGGACTATTGATTGCTACATAACCGTTTACTATTGTTCCTTTTTTATTGATAAGAAGTGTTCTAGGTAATTTACTCGTTAAAAAGGCATTAGCTTTACTGTTGCTCTCAATATAGTATTGCGTCTTAATATCTATTCCTTTGATGTGCTTGTTATTTTTTTTATTAATTTTTACACCAATAAAATTTAAGTCAGGAAATTTTCGTTGTAATAAATTGATTCTAGAGGATAAATAGTCTTTACTGATGTGTTTTGGATTCCAAAAATAAACAACACTATTTCTCTTTTTGATTAGTTTTGTTATGTTGTGTTTTGTCTTGTTGTAATCAAACAATTCAAAGTCCATCATTGGTTCACCACCATGTAAATTATTTACATCATTGATTAAACGCTGTATCGATTTTTTATCGTCAATATTAGAACTGAGCTGAAAATAGGTGTGAAATGCTTTTTTATTGATGCCGCATGTAGATTTGGCTAAGAAATCATTCAAAACCATTCTGCGTAGAAGGGTGTTTCTTAATTTTTCTTCTTTAATGTTTTCGCTAACAGTGTTTAATAACGGAATGATAAATTGGTTAGATTTTAGAGTCGCATTGTTACTGTACACATTGTTATACAATCTATTTACCACATATTCACTATATGCACTTAAGTACATTAGCGAATCTTTATTCATATTGATATGTTTTCTATAGTTATAAAATAGACTATCTGTTTTAGGGAAATTATCAGTTTTATGAGATCTTCTATAGACTTCAGGGTAATTTTCGAACCTTTGATATAATGGATATTTCGAAACAATGTCTAAGATTACTGCATAATTTTCTGGTAGGTCAGAGTTTATTGATTTAAAATCGTCAATCTTTTTTTGTCTTACCAATAACATTGAATCCATTTTTTCTTTAAATTCACTAGACTCTAAGAAATAGTAAGCGTAAATATCATGACTTTTAGATTCTCTCTCACTTTCTAAAAAACAGTCAATTAAAATATTGTTCTTTTCAGCACCCTTACCGCTAAAAACTAAAGTTTCATCAAAATCCCATGTATTTAAACGAATTAAAATACTGTCTTGTGGTTCTATATATACATGTTGATATTCTGGGCCGTGTTTAAAATAATAGAAACCTTCTTTTAAATCTTTGTATTTACCTAAAAATGTGCCATGATTGTCTAAGACTAAACTGTCAATTATTTCTTCTTGCTGATACAATAAGACATAGTCTGCTTTTGGATTGATAATCTTACCTCCAAAATACGTAGCGTTCTCTTTTACACTAGTAGTAGTACAACTAACTAGAAAAAGAAAAAGAAAAACAACAACAGGGACTATTTGTTTATAAATACAATTCATTCGATACTGATAATTCGTCTACAAAAATACGATTTCAATTGGCAAAATCGTGTTAATTAGGTGTTAAAGTATTTACAATGATACTTAATATTCGCTTGAAATTAACACTAATATTTTAAAAATATTTAAACACTTGTGAATCAAAGTTTTTAATTTGGCAATTGAACGACTATTTTAAGTTTTAAAAAAGGAGTTTCTATAGTTAAATTTTATATTTTTGCAAAAATTTTAAATTCAATAAAATGCTTTCAGTTTCTAATTTATCTGTACAATTTGGTAAACGAGTTTTGTTTGACGATGTAAATACCAAATTTATGCATGGTAACTGTTACGGTATTATTGGTGCCAACGGTGCTGGTAAATCTACTTTTTTAAAAATCATTTCGGGTAAACAAGATCCAACTTCTGGACATGTGCATTTAGAAGCAGGTAAAAGAATGTCTGTATTATCACAAGATCACTTTGCCTTTGATGAAATACCTGTTTTAGAAACTGTAATTATGGGGAACAAAGAATTGTCTGCCATAAAAAAAGAAATGGATGCTTTATATGCCGATTATACTGATGAAAATGCTGAGAAAATTGGTGAGCTTCAGGTGTCTTTTGAAGAAATGAATGGATGGAATGCCGATTCTGATGCGGCTTCAATGTTGTCTAATTTAGGAATTAAAGAAGATTTGCATTACACATTAATGAAAGATTTAGATGGTAAGCAAAAAGTACGTGTTTTATTAGCGCAAGCTATATTCGGAAATCCAGATGTGTTGATTATGGATGAGCCGACCAATGATTTAGATTTTGAAACAATCTCTTGGTTGGAAAACTTCTTAGCCAATTATGACAATACTGTAATTGTGGTATCGCATGACCGTCACTTTTTAGATTCTGTTTGTACGCATATATCCGATATCGACTTTGGTAAAATCAACCATTTTTCTGGAAATTACACATTTTGGTATGAATCAAGCCAATTGGCAGCTAAGCAAAGAGCACAAGCAAATAAAAAATCTGAAGATAAGAAGAAAGAATTAGAAGAGTTTATTCGTCGTTTTTCTGCAAATATGGCCAAGTCTAAACAGGCAACCAGTCGTAAAAAAATGATTGAGAAGCTAAATGTTGACGATATCAAGCCTTCTAGTAGACGTTATCCGGCAATTATTTTTAAAAGTGAAAGAGAAGCAGGAGATCAAATCTTAAATGTAGAAGGTTTGGCTAAAAAGTTTGAAGGTGAATATTTATTTAATGACATTCATATCAATTTAAATAAAGGAGATAAAGTCGCTATCATTTCTAAAAATTCAAGAGCTATTACTGCTTTTTACCAAGTAATAAATGGAAATGAAAAAGCAGATGCTGGAGAATATAATTGGGGAGTAACCACAAACCAATCTTATTTGCCACTTGAAAATGCTGGATTTTTCCAGAATCCAGAACTAGATTTGGTAGATTGGTTACGTCAATACGCTAAAACAGAAGAAGAAAGAGAAGAGGTTTTTATTAGAGGTTTTTTAGGGAAAATGATTTTTAGTGGAGAAGAAGCATTGAAAAAATGTAATGTATTATCTGGGGGAGAGAAAGTACGTTGTATGTTGTCTAGAATGATGATGACTAGAGCAAATATTTTACAATTAGATGAGCCTACAAATCATTTAGACTTAGAATCTATTCAGGCATTGAACAACTCTTTAATCAACTTTAAAGGAACCATATTGTTTTCTACGCATGATCATGAGTTTGCACAAACAGTTGCAAATAGAATTATTGAAATTACACCAAAAGGAGCTATAGATAGATATTCAACTTTTGATGATTATCTAAATGATCCAAAAATTAAAGAATTACGAAATAAAATGTATTCATAACCATAAAAAAAGGAAGCTAATTAGCTTCCTTTTTTTATGCAGAAATTTCTCCTTTTATAAATTGATTTATTTCCCACTGATTAGCCAACGGCTCTTTTGTTCTTGGGTGTAAGCAAGAATATGGAAAGGGTCCATACTCTGGGGTTATTGCTATACTAGATTTATTTATTTTTTTTGCATTTTGAATCATCAACCTCCACCAATCTAAAAATTGATTGAGTTCAGTTTTATAAGTATCAACTCTTGGATCTATTACTTGAGCAGATTGACTTGAGCCAACTCTTGCATGAATATGATATGTATGCTCAATGGCTTTTTTGACGGCAGTTGATTGATTTTCTAGCATAGATTCTGCGACACAACACCAATGAGAAAAATCTGAAGTGAGTTTTAAAAAAGGCAACTCATTTAGAAAAGTGAGACAAATATGGGCTGCAAAAGAAAACCGTGAACGATGGGTTTCATGAGAAATAAGTACTTTGGTTTCTTCTTCAATACGATGAGCTAGTTCTAGTAATTCTAGATTTTCTGAGAAAGAAAAGAAATCGAGACCAGTATGAGAGTTTATAAATAAAGGTTCAGTTTCTACTAAATCATATAATCGTCTTTTGTACTGTTCTTTATGTTTATTGAAATTTGTCTCTTTAGTCTCCCAATGCTGAGCTATAAATTTCAAATCATATTCTTTAACTAATTTAAGAATCGTTTCTTTTTCTCTTTTATCAAAGGGGATTCCTATCTCTACACCGTCATAATTGTTGTCTTTTACCAAAAACAAAAACTTATTCCAAGGTAAATATTCACTTCCCCAACGTGGGTAAAAAAATGAAAGTTGCATAGGTTATTTATTTCTAATTTTTCGTTCACCTGTATGATCTATACCCATTTTTCTTTCTAGCTCAATCATTTTTTTTGGTCTAAAGTTTAATATCAATGCTCTTCGTTGACTTTGTGTAGCGTTTCCTTTGCTATAATGAAATGTAAAACCATCATGAAATGTACAGCCTCCAGGTTTTAAAGGCACTGCAACAGCGTTGCTAGTATCAGTTATACAAAACAAAGCACCTTTATTGGGTAGTGATTGATGTACAATGATTTCTTGGTTTTTTTCTTTTGGAATAAACCACATACAACCGTTTTCTTCAAAGACATCATCTAGAGCAATCCAACAACTTGCAGCTCTTTTATCGGGCATTTCAATCCAATATGCTGCATCTTGATGCCAAGGTGTTTCTGTATTTGTATTTGGAGCTTTATTTATGAGCATATCAAAATCTAATTCCATATCATCTCCTAAAACATCCTTTACCCAATTTATTGCTAAAGAATACGTGAAACTTTTTAATAAACAGGGCTCTACTAAGCTTGGCCGCATAATTTGTGTGATTTTTTCAATTGCCTCTGGATTGTTTTTGCCAGATAAATCACTTCTTAAACCTGAGGTCCTCTTTTTGTCACTTAAAAGCGAATTGTATATAATTGTCATTTTTTGGACTTCTTCAATAGAAATAAAAGCTTCATTTTTCGCAAACCCTTTTTTTGTAAAATCGTATTTCATGTGATTACTATTTTAATTAAACAACTAATGCAAATAAAAGTCAAACATTTGAAAAAATCTTCTAATTTTGTAAGACCCTACAATTTTAAACATTTGTATTGATGCATAAGAACAATAAAAGAGAGGTTTACAAATTATCAACTTTAGGGGTTCCTAGATGTAGTGATTTTGGACATTATCAATACAATACGGTTGAGCCAGAATTAACAAATCATTTTCATGAAGATGTATTAGAAATCTGTTTTTGTATTAAAGGGGAGCAATATTACCAAGTAGAACATGAATTGTACAAACTAAGAGGGAATGATATTTTAATCATACCACCAAATACTATTCATAGTACAGGTTTATATCCTGAAGATATTGGAGAATTGTATTGGCTTCAAATTTCGTTAGATATTAATAAAGGTTCATTGTGTAATTTATCTTTTGATCAATCGAATTATTTACTTCAAAATTTATTACTAAAAGAAAAATTAGTTTTTAAAGGGAATTCTTTGGTGAAAAATAAGTTAAAAGAAATTGAATTAAAGTTGGGTAATCCAGCTTCAATTTTGAACCAGATAACCATAAATCACCAAATAATAGCACTGTTACTTTTAACATTAAAATTGGCTAAAAAAGAACAATCGTCAAATAGATCCCATAGAAAAGAATTGATAGATGCTTTTATAGAAAAAAATAAAGAACGTTCTATTTATGTTGATGAACTTGCAAGTCTACTAAGTTTATCCACAGCATATTTCAAAACATGGTTTAAAGAGCATGTCGGAATTTCACCAAAAAACTACATCAATCGAAAAAAAATTGCACAAGCAAAAATTGATTTAAAGCTGACAAAAAACGTTACTAATGTTGCCTATAATCTAGGTTTTGGTTCTTCGCAATACTTTGCAACTATTTTTAAGAAATACACAGGAATGTCTCCAAGCATGTTTATAAAATCTTAATTCCGTTGTAGCGGGCTAATGATTTTTACATCACTAAAAGAGATGGCACCACGAACAACACCGTCAATAGAGTTTTTTAAAGCTTCTATTAGTTGCATTTTTAATTGAGACTTGTGATATAGTAAACTTATCTCTCTTGCTGGTGGAGGTGTTTTAAATTCTCTTAAAAACTCTTGATCTTTTTCATTTAAATCTAAAGTTTGCAAATACGGAATCAATGTCATGCCTAATCCTTCTTTAGAAAGCTTGATCAACGTGTCAAAACTTCCACTTTGTAATTGAAAACTTCTGTTAGAATCACTTCTGTAGCTTCTGCACAAGTTTAGCACACTATCTTTGAAACAATGTCCATCTTCTAATAATAGAATGTCGTCAACTTCTAATTCGTTAACATCAATGTTTTTATTATTAAATAAGCGATGTCCTTTGGGAATTAAACCTACAAAAGGCTCGTAATACAGTGGGCGTTCTTTTATTGCCTCATTTTCAAGTGGAGTAGCAGCAATGGCAGCATCAATGTGCCCGTCAGTTAACTTACGTATGATTTCTTCTGTAGTTAGTTCTTCAATAATCAATTTTACTTTGGGATACTTCTTTGTGAAGTTTAATAAAAACATTGGCAACAATGTTGGCATAACGGTTGGAATGATTCCCAATTTAAATTCACCGCCAATATATCCTTTTTGTTGGTGAACAATGTCTGTAATCCTGTTGCTTTCATCAACAATGATCTTAGCTTGTTCAACTATTTTTTTTCCTATTTCTGTTAATTCGATCGGTTTTGTTGATCGGTTAAATATTTTAGCACTTAATTCATCTTCTAATTTTTGAATTTGCATACTCAATGTTGGTTGAGTTACAAAACTGTGTTCTGCAGCTATGGTGAAATTTTGGTATTCTGCTACTGATAAAACATATTTTAATTGTGTAATTGTCATTGCATCAATATTTTTGATAAAGATATTAAAACTATCAATTATGTTTATAGTTTTTTGGAGAAATGTTCAATTATTTTTGTGGTATCGAAATTAATAACATTAAAATCAACTGCATTATGAATAAAACAATATTAGGTTTAGATAAAATAAAAACAAAAGAATTAGTTATAGAGCTAAATACTTTATTGGCAAATTTTCAAGTGTATTACCAAAGTTTAAGAGGGTTGCATTGGAATATTAAGGGGAAAAATTTCTTTGAACTGCATGTGAAATTCGAAGAGTTCTATACAGACACACAAGAAAAAGTAGATATCATTGCTGAACGTATTTTAACGCTACAAGGAAAACCATTACATACATTTAGTGATTATATAGAGATTGCAACCGTGCCTGTTGCGAATAACATTTCTAAAGATATTGAAGCTGTTGCTGTAGTTATAGAATCTTTATCGGCACTTTTAAAAATAGAAAGAACTATTTTAAACCTTTCTGATAATGCAAGTGACGAAGGAACAAATTCTTTAATGAGTGATTTTATCTCTGAGCAGGAAAAAACATTGTGGATGATGAATGCTTGGTTGGCATAGTAATTCATAACATAAAAAAAGGAGCGATAATTATCGCTCCTTTTTTTATGTTATGAATTACATTAACTCCAGAATTCTCTTTTCTTGTTTAGTTCTTCTTCTTGTCTCGCATATTCTTTTGTAGATATTACCTTTAAGAAAGAAGGATGTTGCTCAATGGCAAATTCAATTTTAGTTACAATATCTGCAACAGATTCATTATCGTAATCAATATCTAAAGGCTCTTTAATGACCATAGATTGCAATACGTTTCTTTTTTTTATGGTCAGTCCTTTTTTGTCAAAAGAACGTCTAAAACCATCAATAACTACAGGGACAACAACTGGTTTGTAGGTTTTGATAATATGAGCTGTTCCTCTTCTGATAGGTTTAAATGGAGTTGTGGTTCCTTGAGGGAAAGTAATTACCCATCCATCGTCTAATGCTTTTCCAATATTAGAAATATCAGAATTTTTTACTTGCCTGTTTACATTTTTTCCATTGCTTCTCCAAGTTCTTTCTATAGAGATTGATCCTGCGTAAGCAAAAATTTTGGGTAATAAACCAGAACGCATAGTTTCTCCGGCAGCAACGTAATAAAGATTTAATTTGGGTTGCCATATATAACCAATATTATCAATATTATTATCTCTTCCTTTTAAGGAAGCATTAAAAACATGAAACATGGCTGTTACATCTGCAAAATATGTTTGGTGGTTAGAAATAAACAAGACATTGTTGTGCGGTAAATTTCTAATGATTTCTGAGCCTTCAATCTGTAAATTATTGAATCGTCTATACCTACCATGAGAAACGGTAGCGAAGATTCTAATAATCCATTTTTTCACAAAAAGGATATGACCAAAAGGGTTTCTTTTGAATAAAGGCATTATAAATTAGGTAGTTTAGTTGTTATTAGTCGTTTGCGAAAGTACGAAAGAATCTCCTAAAAGGCTATTTTAATAATTCTTTAATTTCGTTAAGAATCATGGCCGTTGCACCCCAAACAACGTAATTGTTTAATTTAAAGCAAGGTACATCAATATTTTTAGCATAAGAGGTACTTATGTTAATTGATGAAATATTACTATCGTCAAGTAAATCTTTTAGTAATACATCAAAAGTATGATCTACTTCGTGATTGATATCTAAAATTGGTTTTTGGTTTGAATACCCAATAAAAGGTGTAGCTAGAAAATTACTTGGAGGAATATATACATCTGTAATTTCTCTAATAACTGATATCTTCTCTTTTTTAATTCCTACTTCTTCAAATGTTTCTCTTAATGCTGTTTCTTCCAAATTATTATCGGAAACTTCAATCTTTCCTCCAGGGAAGCTTATTTGTGCAGAATGTGTTCCTTTATAGCTAGCTCTTTGTGTTAGTAAAAAACAAGTGTTGTTCTCAGAGTTTGGGTAAAACAATGCCAATACAGCAGCTTTTTTAGGATTACTAGCAGCAATTTTTTCAGAGTTGTAACGTAAACGGATCTCTGGAGCCAATCTGAAATGAGCTTCCAAACCACCTAAACGTGCTTGTTTTAAATGATCAACTTTCGATAAGAAGAGATTAAAGTTCATTATGAATTATGGTTTTCTTTAAAAAACCTGCCAAAACCAAGTCTACGCAGCATTTTCTTTTCAAAATTCCAGAAAAATTGAAATTGACCAAAAACCCATCCGTTTAGTACAATTAAAACTTGGTAAAATGGAAAAATAAGCAATATTCGTAAAGGTCTATAAATCCAAGGATTGGTTGCCTCTTGTGATAAACCAACAATATTTAAAATAGGTTTAGCGATTAGCAAAGAAGTGTACCCTGTTATAGAGAACACAAAAAGTATAATTACTACTTGCCAATTAGAAGTTAATCCCCAACGAAGTTTTAGTTTTTCCATTTTATCTTTAAAAAAAGCAAAAGTACAATTAGATTCTAATTTTAAGAAATTTAGCTCTAGAGAAATTTGTAAAAAAACGAATTAAAATCGTTCGTTATTTTTGATTTTTATTTACCTTTCAAACCTATTTAATTATAACGATATTTAATGAAGAAACTAGCATTACATTGGAAAATTTTATTAGGAATGGTATTAGGAGTTGTTTTTGCTCTAATCATGACCAATTTTGATTTTGGTAAGAGTTTTATAAAAGATTGGATCAAACCATTTGGAACCATCTTTATCAATTCTCTAAAATTGATCGCAATCCCACTTATTTTGGCAGCACTTATTAAAGGTGTTTCTGATTTGAAAGACATTTCTAAATTGTCTAAAATGGGAGGGAGAACAATTGGAATCTATATTGTTACAACTGTTATTGCTGTATCAATAGGATTGGTTCTTGTAAATATTGTAAATCCTGGGAAGTCAATTACAGAGGATACAAGGAAAGAAATGGTTGATAGTTATAGTACAAATACAACAAAATATAAAGATGAAGCCGCTAAACAACAACAAAATGGGCCATTACAGGCGTTGGTTGATTTAGTTCCTGAAAACATTTTTGCAGCAGCTACAAGTAATAGAAACATGTTACAAGTTATCTTTTTCGCTGTATTCTTTGGTATTGGTCTGATTTTAATTCCAGAAGAAAAAGGAGAAACCGTAAAGAAATTTTTTGATGGATTTAATGAAGTCATTCTAAAAATGGTTGACTTAATTATGTTGGCAGCTCCGTATGGCGTATTTGCTTTATTAGCAGCTTTAGTAGTAGAATCACCGAGTCTTGATTTATTCAAAGCTCTTGGTTGGTATGCATTAACAGTTGTTGGAGGGTTGATACTAATGATTGTAATTTATAATATTCTGGTATTGGTTTTTACAAAGAAATCTCCAAAATTTTTCATGAATGCAATAGCACCAGCTCAGCTATTGGCTTTTTCTACTAGTTCTAGTGCGGCTACACTTCCTGTAACCATGGAAAGAGTAACTGAGCATATTGGTGTAGATGAGGAAGTAGCAAGTTTTGTACTGCCAATTGGTGCAACTATTAATATGGATGGAACAAGTTTGTATCAAGCAGTCGCAGCAGTTTTTATTGCGCAAGCTTTTGGTATGGATTTAACTTTTGGTACGCAATTAGGAATTATTGCAACAGCAACGTTGGCTTCTATTGGGAGTGCTGCAGTTCCTGGTGCAGGGATGGTAATGCTGGTTGGAGTTTTAGGGTATGCAGGGATTCCTGAAGCAGGTTTGGCATTAATTTTTGCTGTGGATAGACCCTTAGATATGTGTAGAACTGTTGTCAATGTTACTGGAGATGCTGCGGTGTCTATGTTGGTGGCAAAATCGGTAGATAAATTAGGCGAGCCACATGTACATAACTGGGATGACGATTATCATCCAGAAAAAATAAAATAGAATTGAGGAACTCAAACAAAATATGAATTCTATTGATTAATAGTGGAAAAAAATAGATTTCAAAAACGATGTAATGAGTAAAATCTTAAAAATAGATAAACCATTGGTTTCTGTAAATTGGTTGTTTCAAAATATTGAAGCAACCAATTTAATCGTTTTAAACGGTACATTAGCTAAGGTAACGGTAAAAGAAATGATTCATAATTCCGTGAATCAGCGCATTCCGAACTCACGTTTTTTTGATATAAAAAACGTGTTTTCAATTCAAGATGCCAAGTTTCCGAATACTCGGTTAGAACCAGAAGATTTTCAGGCTAAAGCTAGAGAATTAGGAATTAACAATGATAGTTGTATTGTGGTGTATGATGAATATGGAATATATTCTTCTGCTCGTGTTTGGTGGCTGTTTAAGACAATGGGTTTTCATAATGTAGCTGTTTTAGATGGTGGGTTTCCTGCTTGGAAAGAGGCCGGTTATTCTATTATAGAAAAACAAGAAAATCATTTTAAAAACGGTGACTTCAGAGTAAGCTACGATGCATCATTATTGATAGATTCTGATGCCGTTTTAAATTCGTTAAACGATTCTACAAAGCTAATTTTAGATGCCAGATCTTCGGGTAGGTTTATGTCAACACAGCCAGAACCAAGAGCAGAAATAAGAAGTGGTCACATTCCAAATTCTAAAAGCTTGCCATATTCTAGTTTATTAAATGGGGCAAAATTAAAATCAAGAAAAGAATTACAAAAGCTTTTTAAAGAATTGAATAAAGAACAAAAAGGAATGATCTTTTCTTGTGGATCAGGAATTACAGCATGTGTATTGGCTTTAGGAGCAACAGTTACAGGTTGCAATAACATAGCTGTTTATGATGGTTCTTGGACAGAATGGGGGAGTCAGCAGAATTTGCCTATTGGGAAATGTTCTTGATTTTTTTATTTATATAGCAGATTTATATGATTGCTTTGCATCACAAATAACTTGTAGATAGAAATTATCTTTATGTTGACACATTTTGCCTATTCGTTTACTTTTTAATTTTGCACCTCGTATTTATAGTAGATTTATCACATAACTATTGATAAATAGACATTATTATGAGATTTTTTAATACAATTCTACTCTTCCTTTTCGTTACTTTTTATGCTTCTGCGCAATTACATCATTTAAATAAAAATAAAATTGAAGCCATTGACAAATTATTCCATAAATGGGACAACCCAAATACACCTGGTGCAGCCATCGGAATCATTCAAAACGGAAAAATGCTCTACTCTAAAGGGTATGGAATGGCAACTTTAGAGCATAATGTTCCTAATACATCGCACACGGCATTCAGTATAGCATCGAATTCAAAGCAGTTTACAGCAGCCTGTATTGTTTTATTGTCCCAACAAGGGAAATTAGACTTAAACCAATCCCTGTATTCTATTTATCCAGATTTTCCTGAATATGCAAAAACCATTAGTATTAAAAACCTTTTGAATCATACAAGCGGTATGAGGGATTATGCGCAAATCACTTATTTAAGCGGCGCCCGACCAAATGATTATTTTAATGATGATGATATCATGAAATGGGTAAAAGGCCAAAAAGAGTTAAACTTCCCTACAGGTGAAAAATATCTATACTGTAATTCTGGATACTGGTTATTGGGACAAATTGTTAAAAAAATTTCTGGTATGGGCTTAAATGATTTCGCCCGAAAAGAATTATTTGAGCCACTTAGAATGAATAATACCTATTTCTTTGACGATAACTCTATGCTTATAAAACACAGAGCATCAGGTTATATACCATCACGTTCTGGAACTTTCTTTAATCTTTTATCAACTAGAGAAAACGTAGGAGATGGGGGTGGTTATACTACTGTTGAAGATATGAAGAAATGGGATGATGAATTTTATGAACAAAAAGTATTGAACGCTTCTTTTTGGAAATTAATGACTACTCGAGGTGTTTTAAACAATGGCGAAACTATTACATATGCAAGTGGTCTTGAATTGAAAGAATATAAAGGTTTAAAAACCATAGATCATGGAGGGAGAGCGCCAGGATATTGGTCTAATATCCTTCGGTTTCCTGAACAAAAACTTACTGTTATTGTATTTACAAATAGAGAAGACGCCAATGCCACTCCTTTAGGGTATCGTATTGCAGATCTTTTCCTTAAAAATAAATTTGTATATCAAGTGAAAAAAAATGAAACTAAAAGGAATATAAGATTCATAAAATTGACAAATAAAACCCTCAGGAGATACGAAGCTTCTTATTGGAATGCTGAAGATAAGAAATCAAGAAAAGTGTTCTTTAAGAATGATACTTTAATGTTTGTACGTGGGCCAGGAAGTATTCATCCTTTAGTACCCATTTCTAAAAATGAGTTTAAAGTACTGGGAACGCCTCCTTTTATTAAGGCCTTCGTAACTTTTAGAAAAACAAACTTGAACTTCCAATTGAAAACCGCTATCAATGGTGAAATAAGTGCTCCTTTTAGGATATACACTCCAAAAGAGTATACAACCAAAGATTTAGAATCTTTTTTGGGTAGGTATTATAGTGACGAAATTGATGCTTATTATGAGTTTAAAATGGAAGGAGATAAAATTATATTGTTAATCAATGGTAGAAAGACAGTTCAATTAAGGCAGATACGTGATGAATTATTTACGAGTCCAATGTGTGACTTTCAATTTAAAAAGTCTGACCAAAAGATGGATGAGGTTAGGGTATCTACTTCAAGAGTGAAAAACCTACTTTTTAAAAAAGTAAAATAATATAACCTGGTACTATATAAAAAACAGCTATGCTGTCTTTTTAGTCTATATTTGAATTCTATATGAGCCTTAAATTAAAGCAGATTATCTCCAGTAAAAAAATACACTTTCATTTTCTGTTTTGGATAGTGATCATGGTGTATTATACAAGTTCTAGATGGCCTTTTGAATCAAATAAGACTTATCTATTGGAAATGAGTATTTCGACTGTATTGATTCATCTCGGCTTGGCATATATCATCATTTTTGTTTTGATCCCTTTACAATTGTATAAAAAGAAGAATACGCTATTTGGTCTTAGCTGCTTGTTCTTTATTTATATGGCTTATGTAGTGTATGAAACCCTAAGAGTATATTACTTTTTACCCAATTATCCTGAAGTTTTTAGATTTAGGCCTCCATTAATATTTAAGGAGCGTATTACTAATATATTCGTTTTTTTAAACAATATATCTAGCCTAGTTTTTCCTGCGATTATTTTAATGGTATTTGAGTATTATAGGCATCAAAAAGAAGTATACAAACTAAAAGAGCAAAAGAAAACGTCTGAGCTTGAAGCGTTAAAAAATCAATTGAATCCTCACTTTCTTTTTAATACATTAAATAACTTGTATGTACTTGTACTTGAAAAGTCAGATGAAGCACCTGAAGTTATTGATAGGCTATCAGCGCTTTTAGATTATATTTTATTTCGATGTAATGAGCAATTTGTGCCTTTAGTTAATGAAATTAACCTACTCAATAATTATATTGCTCTAGAAAAATTACGCTATGGAAAACGGTTGAATATTAGTTTTGAACACAGTGATGAACAAGGTCTTTATATTGCACCATTACTATTGCTTACTTTCTTAGAAAATGCTTTTAAACACGGTGTGAGTCAGGAAATTAAAGAAGCAAAGATTAATATTAAACTTAGTGTAACCAATGGCGATATCACTTTTTTAATTGAAAACACAAAACCATTATCACTAAGTGGAAAAAACATTGATCAAAATAGGGAATCTTTAGGACTAAAAAATATTAAAACACAACTTCATATTTTGTATCCCAAAACTCATGTTTTAGAGATAAATGATGACCAACGAAATTTTTCTGTAATCCTAAATTTAAATACGAAGTAATGTATAAATGTATTATTGTAGATGATGAGGAATTGGCAAGAAGGTTGATGAAGAGGCACTTATCTGAGTTGGATAATTTTGAATTGGTGGCTTCCTGTGAGTCTGCTGTTGAGGCGATTAAAATCATCCAGGAAGAATGCATTGATTTGATGTTTTTGGATATTGAAATGCCTTTACTTAAGGGAACGGATTTCTTAAAAAACTTAAATAAAAAACCAAAAGTTATTTTTACAACTGCCTTTAGAGAATATGCTTTAGAAGGATTTGAGTTAAACGTTGTTGATTACTTATTAAAACCTATAAATTTCACAAGATTTCTTAAGGCTGTAGAAAAGTTTTTAGAGGTTTCAAATAAAGGGATTGGAAGTCTTGAGTCTACTTATACTTTTGTGCAGAGTAATAAAAAGAACATAAAAATAATACTTGAAGATGTCTTATATGTTGAAAGTATGAAAGAATACGTACGGGTTCATTTTAAGGATAGAAAAGTTGTTTTTAAAGGAGGGTTAACAGCTTTTGAGCAGAAATTGAATCCTCATTTTCTACGAGTTCATCGTTCATATATTGTAAATACAAACAAGATTACTGCATACACTAAAAGTGATATTGAGATAGGGGAAATTGAAATCCCAATAGGAAATTCATATAAAGAAAGAGTGTTAAAGAAGATTGTTAAATGAGTTTTTAGTGTACGATTTTTATGTATCGTGTTTTCATTTATTTTAAACGTGATTTCTGTTTCTGTCTCAATATCAAGTATTTGTGCTTAAAAGTAGATTTTAATATTAAGCATACTTTTTCAATTCACTAAAATTAGTAATCACTTTATTTGCATGCTCTAAAGTTTGCCCTGCAGACATTGGGTTTTGGTATCCAAAAACAAAAATACCAGCATCATTTGCAGCTTTTACGCCATTGTCAGAATCTTCAATAACAATACAGTTTTCTTTTGGTGTATTTCCCAGCATGGCTGCTTTCTCAAAAATTTCAGGATGAGGTTTAGATTCCGTTAAATCAGCACCACTAATCTTAGCAGTAAAGTATTTATTTAAGTCAAATCGATTAAATACGCGGTCTATGTTTACCATTGCAGAAGAAGAAGCCAAGACTAATGTGATTCCTTTATTGTAAAAGTATTTAATAACGTCTTCGGCACCGTTTACTAGATGTAACGTAGGATCGTTTTCAAAGAAATTTACATAACGTTTTCGTTTCTGCAGCACCAGTGCATTTGGATCTTCATCTAAATTAAAATGAGCAATCAATCTTTGAAAAGCATTGACCGTAGAAGAACCCGTTAAAGTTCTGTACAACTCTTCAGAAACTTCTAAACCCAAAGAAATAAAAGTTTCGTAATAGGCTTTTTTATGTAGTTGCTCAGAGTCAATAATTACTCCGTCCATATCAAAAATAACACACTTAATAGTTTCCATTAATTTAAAAATTTTGATTTTAATTCAGTAGTAGGTATCATACAGTTGTCTTTTTTACCAAACCATTTGTACCTGTTTTTTGCTATGTAATTATAAATTGAATCTCTAAAAGAAACAGGTAAGACTTTGAAAATTGTTGCCAATTTCCAAAACCCACCTAATAGTTGCATCACTCTTAAAGCAGCATTCGATTTAATGTGAAAATTAGTTTCCGTTTCAAAAAGAATAATAGAATCAACTTTTGTAGTGTCAATATTAAGATTGCTGGTAATGGATTTGCCAATTTTTGATTGTAAAGATGCAAAAACGAAAATGTCTTTAGAATCGTATTTAATAATTTTTAATACGGTAGAATTACAGAAATTACACACTCCGTCGAATAACAATATTTTTTTATTTTTGGGTAGTTTGTCTAGCATTTAAATAGAATAGATCTCTGTTTTTGTAATTGTTTTACAAATTTCTGAAATTTTTATTGATTTCTTGTAACAAATTTAATTTATAAGCGTCAGATACTAGGAGCTATAAAAAGAAAATAAAGACGATATTAGAGTTACAAAAATAGAGTTGAGTCGTCTTTTAACAAAACATTAATAGTGGCTAGTTTTAGCAATCGCTATTTTCGTTAAAAATTACTAAAAATGTTAGAAATTAAAAAACTTCACAAATCGTATCCAATTGGTAAAGATTCTTTACATGTTTTAAAAGGTATTGATTTGCATATTAAAGAAGGAGAGTTTGTCTCAATCATGGGGTCTTCAGGTTCAGGTAAATCTACTTTGTTAAACATTGTTGGTCTATTAGACGAGCACGATGAAGGAGATTATTACTTAAATGGTCAGTTAATTAAGGATTTAAACGAAAAGAAAGCAGCAATTCTAAGAAATAAATTTTTAGGTTTTGTTTTTCAGTCGTTCAACCTTATATCTTATAAAACAGCCTTAGAAAATGTTGCTTTACCATTATATTATAAAGGGATTGCAAGAAAGGAACGTTTAAAAATTGCGTTAGAATATTTAGATAAAGTTGGATTAAAAGATTGGGCAAGTCACTTGCCAAATGAGCTTTCTGGAGGGCAAAAACAACGTGTTGCGATTGCAAGAGCTTTGGTTACAAAACCAAAAGTTGTTTTAGCAGATGAACCTACTGGAGCATTGGATTCTACAACCACTGATTCTGTAATGGATTTGTTAAAGGAAATAAATGATGAAGGGATGACTGTCTTTGTAATTACCCACGAAGAGGAAGTTGCAGAGCAAACCAAAAGAATTGTTCGTTTAAAAGATGGTGTGATTATTAGTGATGAGCTTACACATAAAAAACAGCAAAAACAACTAGCATAATTATGTTTGATTTAGATCGTTGGAGAGAGATTTTTCAAAGTATTAACAAAAACCGATTGCGTTCAGTAATGTCTGGTTTTACGGTTGCTTTTGCAATTTTATTATTCACCTTACTTTTTGGTGTGGTAAATGGTTTGAGTAATACGTTTAAAGATGCATTTGTAGATGATGCTATGAACACCATGCGTGTTCGAGTTTGGAAAACTTCAAAACCATTTAAAGGATTACAAACAGGAAGAACAATCCAATTAAAAAATAAAGATTATAACTTTATTAAAAGTACTTACGAAGATAAAATTCAACATCAAACAGCTAGAATTTATAAGACTGTAAATATTTCTTATAAGAACAAACAAGACAATTACAATTTACGCGCAGTACATCCAGATCATCAGTTTTTAGAGAAAACACTTGTTAATGAAGGAAGGTATATCAATGAAAGAGATCTAAAAGAAAGAGCAAAAGTACTTGTAATTGGTCGTTTGATAAAAGAAGATATTTTTGGAGCTAAGCCAGCATTAGGAAAGCGAGTAAATGTAAGTGGTATTTCATATAAAATTATTGGGATATTTTCTGATGAAGGAGGAGATAATGAAGAGAGACTTGCTTATATGCCTGTTACTTCTGCTCAAATGATTTATGGAAACAATGATCATTTAAATCAGATAATTGTTGGATACGACCCTAAACTTAGTTTAGATGAAGCGATTGCATTTGGGAATAAAATGGAACGTGATTTACGTAAAAAGTTAGACATTCATCCAGATGATCAAAGTGCATTGTCTGTCAGAAACATGGCAGAAGCAAATAAAGGAGTTGGAATGTTTATGCTCGCACTTTATTTTATTGTGATATTTGTTGGATCGGGAACTTTAATAGCTGGGATTATAGGAATTAGTAATATCATGATTTTTGTCATTAAAGAACGCACAAAGGAATTCGGAATACGTAAAGCTTTAGGTGCTCAACCAGCATCAATTATTGGAATGGTTGTACAAGAATCTGTGTTAATAACAACCATTTCTGGGTATTTGGGATTGACACTAGGAACTTACATTTTAAGTGCAATAGGAAATAGTTTAGCAGATGATTATTTTATTAAAGACCCAAGTGTAAGCCCGGGTATTGTAATCGCAGCAACAGTAACACTAATTCTTTCAGGTTTAATTGCTGGATTTGTTCCTGCAAAAAGAGCAGCACGTATTAAACCAATTGTAGCACTAAGAGCAGATTAATTATGAAATTTTTATTTGATTCAGATACTTGGCAAGAGATTTACGGTAGTATTCGTAAAAATAAAATAAGAACTATGATTACAATCATTGGTGTCTTATGGGGTATATTTTTGTTAGTAGTTTTACTAGGAGCAGCAAGAGGAATGGAGAATGGTTTTAATAAACTATTTGGAAACTTTGCAACTAACAGTGTTTTTGTTTGGACACAATCTACTGATACTCCTTTTAAAGGGTATCAAAAAGGAAGAAGATTTCGTTTAACCTTTAATGATATTGATATATTAAAGAAAGAGTATAACGATGAAATAAGATTGTTAGCTCCAAGAAATCAAACAAATAATTTAATTGTTAAAGATTTTAAATCAGGAAGCTTTAATATTAGTGGAGATTACCCTGTATTGGATAAAATTCAAAAGAAAGACTTAATTTATGGTCGTTTTATAAATGAGAATGATATTTTGTCAAAAGCCAAAGTTTGTGTAATTGCCGAAGACATATACAAACAGTTATTTGAGAAAAATGAAAAACCAATTGGTCAGTATATAAAAATTAATAGTATAAATTATAAAGTCATTGGTGTATATAAACCATCAAACGGTATTAGTTTTGATGGAGATTGTGCTTACATTCCATTTACAACCTATCAGAAAGTATATAATACCGCTAATAAAGTAGATTGGATGATGATTACTGCCAATGATGGTACTGACATCAAACAAATGGAAATAGATATTTTATTGACATTAAAGAATCTACATAAAGTACACCCAGATGATAAAAGAGCCTTTGGGTCTGTGAATTTAGGTGAAAGAATTGCTAAAATGACTGGGTTCTTAACAGGAATGCAATTCTTAACATGGTTTGTAGGTATTGCAACTCTAATTGCTGGAGTATTTGCAATAGGGAACATATTATTAATTACAGTAAAAGAAAGAACCAAAGAGATCGGAATAAGAAGAGCTTTAGGAGCAACTCCAAAAAGCATCAAACAGCAAATAATATTAGAATCAGTTTTTTTAACAACTGTTGCAGGGATGTTAGGGATTGTATTTGGAGCATTAGTCTTGTATTTTATTGACAAGTCACTTGGACAAGGAGATGATGCTATATTGATAAACCCAACAGTAGATATTCCAGTTATATTAATTGCGTTTTCAACATTAGTAATATTAGGTACCTTAATAGGGTTAATACCTGCCTATATGGCAACCATAGTTAAACCAATAGAAGCATTAAGAGAAGAATAAATAAGAACAAATCATGAGTAAAAGAGCAAAAATTATTTTAGCAATTGTAGCAATCCTTTTTATTGTTGCACTAGTTTGGTTCGGTAAAAAGAACAAAAAGAGTATTGTAGAATATGAAACCGAAACACCATTTAGAACTACGATAATTAAAAAATCGGTAGCAACCGGTAAAGTAGTTCCTTTAGAAGAAGTAGAAATTAAACCTCAAATTTCTGGAATTATAGATAAAGTATATTTAGAAGAAGGTGCTATTGTAAAAACTGGTGATTTGATCGCAACGGTAAGAGTTGTGCCAAACATTCAATCTTTAAACAGCGCAAGTGGTAGAGTGAAAAATGCAAATCTTACTTTTAGCAATGCAAAGAACTCTTACACAAGAACAAAGAATTTATTTGATAAAGGAGTTGTATCTCGCCAAGATTTTGAAACTGCAGAACTAAGTTTTAACAACGCAAAAGTAAATTTAGAAAATGCACAATCAGATTTAGAGATTATACAAAAAGGGTCTACTGCTGGTAATGGATCAACCGCAAATACAAATATTAGAGCTACTGCTTCAGGTATGATAGTAGAAATTCCAGTAAAAAAAGGATACCAAGTAATTCAATCGAACAACTTTAATGCAGGTACTACAATTGCAACAATTGCAGACATGACTAAGATGATCTTCGAAGGAAAAGTAGATGAGTCAGAAGTTGGTAAATTAATTAACGGAACTGATATTGAGATTTCTTTAGGTGCGATTGAGAATAAAAAATTCCCGGCTAAATTAAACTTCATCGCTCCAAAAGGAACTGAAGAAGGTGGTGCTGTACAATTTAAAATTAAGGCTGATGTTACTCTAGATAGCAATTACTTTATTAGAGCAGGTTATAGTGCAAATGCTGATATTGTTTTAGAGAGAAAAGACAGTGTTTTGTCTATAAAAGAAGGGTTGTTAAAGTTTGATAAAAAAACAGAAGAACCTTATGTTGAGGTTAAAGTGGGTGATATTTTTGAGAAAAGAGATGTGAAGTTAGGAACTTCTGATGGAGTTAATGTGGAAATTCTTTCTGGTGTTACTAAAGATGATGAGATCAAGGTTTGGAACAAGGTTTCTAAAAAGGATAAAAAAGAGGATAACTAATACGCAATTAGTTGCTTTTAAAAAGAGGGAATTTCGAAAGAAATTCCCTCTTTTTAGTTTACTAGTTTAGGTACTTTATTCTTATTTAGAAATAAATAAGGTTTCCTATAGTGCAGATTTCGTTAGCTTCTGATTTTATATTGTACACCAATTCCAGTATTAAATATATTATATCCAGAATTAGGTTTTTGAAAATTTAAATTTGATACATGACCTAAGCCGGTATGTAATTGAATAGAGGTACGTTTACTTATTCGTAAATTAAATCCAAGGTTTATATTTTCGATAAATGTAAATCCTTTCGCCAAACGTTCGGTCTCAGAATTTACATAGCCAAAGCCTAAGCTGATTTCAATAAAAGTAGAAAAGTTTTGAAGTATTTTTTTTTCAAATCGAAATGCAAACTCCACTGCAACTAAAGAAAAAGTTTTTAATTTAGTAAAACGAGCTCTTTTCTCTACATAGTTTTGTTCATCAGGTGTAATAAACTGCTCATTTAATAATTGGTGTTTTATCAATTGAAGTTGAGGTTGTACAAGAATAGAAATGTCAATTTTTTTCCATTGAGCTAATGGATAGAAAAGTTGAAATTTAAATGTGTTTGATTCATAAAAATAATCTAAATCATCAAACAAGAAATTCTTTTCATTGCCAAAAGTATATGCAATTCCGTATGAAGTAGGAGTGTACCAACTCTTGGCTGATTTTTGTCCGAATGATGTTGAAATCAAACTGACAAAAATCAAGCTCAACAAGAGTTTTAGTCTCATTATTTGGTAAATTGCTTTGCCACTTTTTCGGCTCTTCTGCTTTCAGAATAATCGTAAAAACCTTCGCCAGATTTCACACCTAACTTCCCCGCTCTAACCATATTTACTAATAAAGGACACGGAGCATATTTAGGGTTTTTAAATCCATCATACAATACATTTAAGATTGATAGACAAACATCCAATCCAATAAAATCAGCTAATTGTAATGGGCCCATCGGATGTGCCATTCCTAACTTCATCACAGTATCAATTTCTTGAATTCCAGCAACTCCATTATAAAATGTCTCGATAGATTCATTAATCATTGGCATTAAGATTCTGTTGGCTACAAAACCAGGGTAATCATTAACTTCAACCGGAATTTTATTGATTTGTTTTGTCAAATCAACCGTAAATTTCATTACTTCATCAGAAGTATTATATCCTCTAATAATCTCTACCAATTTCATAATTGGTACAGGATTCATAAAATGCATACCAATAACTTGTTCTGGTCTTTTAGTAACCGCAGCAATTTGAGTAATTGATATTGACGACGTATTTGTCGCTAAGATGGTGTCTTCAGGACAAACTTCATCAAGTTCTCTGAAAATATTCAGTTTTAACTCTACATTTTCTGTAGCAGCTTCAACAACTAAACTAGCATATTGTACTCCTTCTTTAATAGAGGTATACGTAGTAATGTTTTTTAAAGTTTGGTTTTTATCTGCTTCAGAAATTTTTTCTTTGGCAACCATTCTATCTAAATTCTTGGTAATAGTGGCAATTCCCTTGTCTAAGGCAGCTTGAGAAATATCAATTAATTGTACTTGAAAACCAAATTGAGCAAAGGTATGCGCAATTCCATTTCCCATTGTTCCAGATCCAATTACGGCGATGTTTTTCATGTGTATGTATTGTTTATTTTTTTATATTGATTTGGGCGTTTTAACAGGCTTTTGCTACTCGCTTTTTTTAGTTTAATTTTCGAAACAAATGTATTCATTCTTCATAAGTTTAGTCGAACTGACAACTAAAAAAGAGCTCAAACATGTCGCTCAATCCTTAACGCTTATAATTGTTAATTTTATTCATTTGGTTATAAACCTTTAATGTTATTCAACATTAAGGCTTTCAACTCGCTATTAAAAACAATCGATAATTTGTTGTGCAACTCGCAATGCTTCTGTTCCTTGAGATAATGAAACGATTGGAGTCGTATCATTATTAATAGCATCAGCAAAAGATTCTAATTCATCTAAAATAGCATTGTTAGCTGTTACTTCTGGATTGTCAAAATAGATTTGCTTTTTAATTCCTTCTGCATTTTGCAAGATCATTGCAAATTCATCAGGATTTTCAGGAACGTCTTTCATTTTTACAACTTCAGCTGTTTTTTCTAAAAAGTCTACTGAGATATATGCATCTTTTTGGAAGAAACGCGATTTACGCATATTCTTCATAGAAATTCTACTCGCTGTTAAATTCGCTACACACCCATTTTCAAACTCAATACGCGCATTGGCAATATCAGGAGTTTCACTAATTACAGAAACACCACTTGCGTGTACATTTTTTACAGGCGAATTTACCACACTTAAAATAATGTCAATGTCATGAATCATTAAATCCAATACAACAGGGACATCAGTTCCTCTTGGATTAAATTCAGCCAAACGATGCGTTTCTATAAACATAGGTGTGTCAATCATGTCTTTTACTGCTGTAAATGCAGGATTGAACCTTTCTACATGACCTACTTGACCGCGAATGTGTTTTTGGCTCGCCAATGTTCTGATAGCTTCAGCTTCTAAAACAGTTTTTGTAATTGGTTTTTCTATAAAGATATGACAGCCATTTTCAATGGCTAATTTTGCACAATCAAAATGAGATAATGTTGGTGTAACAATATCAATCATATCTACTGCTGCAATTAAATTTTCTACAGAATCAAATAACTGATAGCCAAATTCAGCAGCAACTTTTTCAGCGTTTTCAGTAAATGGATCGTAAAACCCTATCAATTCGTATTTTTCAGATTGTTGTAATAAACGGAGATGTATTTTTCCTAAATGACCAGCGCCAAGAACACCTACTTTTAGCATATGTATTAAATTTATGTCTCCTCGAGCGCAGTCGAGAGGTATTAAATATAGTGTCCTAAAAAATTCTCGACTGCGCTCGAACAGACAATTTCGTTGTATTAAATGCTGGTTTTCAAGTAAGAAAGAACTTGAAAAATCAACGCAAACAAAGATACACTTTTATAGCAGTCTTTTTAGATTTATTAGTAATTTTAGAATCCCAAACTTTTCTTAAAATTGAAAGACACACTTAAACATCAAGGACTTAGAAATCAGTTAGCTACTGTACTGAAAGCTAAAGGAATTATTAATGTAAATGTACTGAACGCAGTGCGTAAAATTCCGCGACATTTATTTATAGATTCTAGTTTTGAAGCGCATGCCTATCAAGACAAAGCATTTCCAATAGCTGCAGAACAAACTATTTCTCAACCTTATACAGTTGCATTTCAATCACAAATATTAGAAGTGAATCCAGGTGATAAAGTGTTGGAAATAGGAACAGGCTCAGGATATCAAACAGCCGTATTGTTAGAATTGAAAGCAGAAGTATATTCTATTGAAAGACAAAAAGAGTTATTTAAAAAAACTTCATTATTCTTACCTAAATTAGGCTACAGAGCCAAGAAGTTAATTTTTGGAGATGGTTATAAAGGCTTTCCAGATGCAGCTCCCTTTGATCAAATTATTGTTACTGCTGGAGCTCCTTTTGTACCTAAACCTCTATTAAGTCAACTTAAAGTGGGAGGAAGGTTGTTAATCCCTGTTGGTAACAAGACTCAAATTATGACCTTGTTTATACGAAAATCGCCCAAAGAATTTGAGAAACACGAATTGGGTGACTTTGCTTTTGTACCTATGTTGGGAGAGAAGAATTAATTATAATAAATAAATGGATATAGTAGAACACAATAAATCAGCATGGGATAATTACGTTGATAAAAAAGATCGTTGGACCATTCCTGCTACAAATAAAGAACTAGAAGATGCTAGAAATGGGAATTGGGGAATCGTTTTAACACCTAAAAAAGCGGTACCTAAAGATTGGTTTCCACCCTTAAAAGGATTGAAAACATTAGGACTTGCTTCTGGAGGTGGACAACAAGGGCCAATTTTAGCAACGTTAGGTGCTGATGTCACAATTTTTGATAACTCAGAAAAACAACTGAAACAAGATGAAATTTTAAGTGACAAGTTTAATCTTAAGATAAAAACCGTTCAAGGAGATATGAGAAATCTTTCAGTCTTTGAAGATAATTCATTTGACCTCATATTTAACCCTTGTTCAATAGTTTTCGTAGACAATGTTTTACCGGTGTGGAAAGAATGTTACAGAGTTCTAAAACCTGGAGGCGTTTTAATGACTGGCTTGATAAATCCGATTATATTTCAACTAGATGATGAAAGTTTAAAGTTGCTATATAAGCAACCATTTTCAGATTTACATTCGTTGCCGAAAGAGGAGTTAGAAAAGCTAAAAAGCGAAAATGAACCCTTAGTATTTGGGCATAGTTTGTCAGATCAAATTGGTGGTCAGCTAGATGCTGGTTTTAAAATAACAGCAATGTTCGAAGATATTTGGGATGTAGAAAATAAAATGAATGAATTTATGCCTTCTTTTATAGGAACTAGAGCTGTTAAGTAAACTTATTTAGTTGCTCTTGCCATGTATTCTGTCTTGCCGAATAAAGAAATACCAATATAGCCTCTCAGTTTTAGTTTATTAGGTTTTACTAATTTAATATAACATTTATAGATTTTTCCATTTCTTGGATCTAAAATTGTACCACCAGACCATTCCTCACCATCTTTTTTTAAGCCGGTAAGTATTTCCATTCCTAATACAGGTTTGTTTTTCTTTTCATCTTCACATAAAGTACATAGCGCTTCATTCTTTGTCTTATCTGTTATTGCGACAATTTTCGCATACGCTTTTCCGTCTTTTTTATAAACTTCAATAACAGAGTCAACTTTGTTAGTTTTTTCATCTCTACTTTCCCATTTTCCGAAAATTGATTGAGAAAATGAAACTGTAGATAGTAGTAAGAATATAAGGAATGTGATTTTTTTCATAAACAATTTAATAGTTGATTAAATCAACAATAATTAGTCGTATTTGGCATTAAAGTTCCCGTCCCATTTTCCTTGTACACGCAATACTTGTTCTATCACATCTCTTGCGCAACCTTCACCGCCTTTTTTATAGGAAATGTATTTAGATATTTTTTGAATTTCTGGAGCGGCATCATTAGGACAACAAGGCATTCCAACCAGTTCCATTACAGGGTAATCAGGAATGTCATCACCCATATACAATACATTTTCTGGTTGCAAATTGTATTTATCTATCAGTTCGTTGTATTGTTTTATCTTATCATGAGCGCCTAAGTAAATATCTTTAATACCCAAGCCTTCTAAGCGTTTTCGAACACCTTCGTTAGTTCCTCCAGAAATAATACACACATTTAAGCCTGCATTTACAGCCGATTTCAAAGCGTAACCATCTTTAATATTCATATGTCTAACCAATTCTCCATTCGGAAAAACAGTAACGATACCGTTCGTTAAAACACCATCAACATCAAAAATTAACGTGTTTATTTGTGGTAAATATTCTTTATAACTTTTTTCCATAATTAATCTTTTTGGATAGATTCTGTAAGCAATTGATACATTTCTTGTTGCTGCGAATTTAATTGTTCTAAATGGTTTTTGATCGTTTGTTCATCATTTCTTTTTGCTGGACCAGTTTGAGCATCCACAGGAGAAATTAATTGAATTTTTTTAGCTGTTTCTTCAATTAACGGATGTAAAATTTCAAATGGAACGTTGTGTTCATCACAAATAGATTTTCCTTGTGTATACATATGATTGGAGAAGTTGTTCACAAAAACAGCTGCTACATGTAGTTTTTTTCTTTGCTCAGTTGTTATATGATAGCTTTTTTCTCCAATTGATTT
>MAAC01017466.1_pt1 | contig 75392 bp, 85 predicted proteins | sample 1115981 | NCBI WGS metagenome assembly MAAC01 (sample SAMN04961126, study PRJNA320927) | seawater metagenome | isolation source: sample BD02T64 sea water enriched with oil for 64 days | place: USA:Gulf of Mexico | collected 2013-07-27
TCTATTGTATCTTTGTCCAGTACTGTGTACATAATGGATTGCTTTTGAATATTTTACGTGTCGTAACGCAAATATCGGCAACCCTTTTATTCAATTCAAAAAAAGTTTAAATCACTTCATAGAAAACATTTAGCTTAAACAGTCTTGCCAAATATTATTTTTTAATAAATATATCTACAAAGATTTGCTTTTCTTTTTCCAATTTCATTAAGTACCTACAACGGTCTTGTGTATGATTAGCTTCGTTGACTAGCTTTAAATTAGTAAAAAGAAACGAACCAGAAGAAAACCCGTAGGATTTTCCGAATACACACAGATCAAGCAATTAATTATACACGTTGTTGTCGCTAGTTTTTACATTAGATATTTTTTTAAATTAACTCTAACAACTTTTTTAATTCAGTTGATTTACTAGACCTTTTAAAAATCAACACAATTTTTCTCGATAGCTTTACGTCTTCTATTGGAATAAATTTAACTTCAGGCATATCAAAAAAAGGTTTCGGCATTAAAGTAATTCCCATTCCAGAGGTAATTAACGCTCCAACAGTTTCATTATTATGAGCGGTAAATACTTTATTTGGAGCTATTTCTTGTTTATTTAATTCAGTAAAAACATCATCATAGAGTAAACAGTGACTTCGTTCTATAAAAGGCTCATTATGCAATGCAGATAATTTTAAACTTTCATTTTTAGCCAAAGGATTATTTTTATTTACAGCAAAAAACAATTCTTCATTAGCAATATCACAAATCTGATATTCTGATTTGTCTACTTCTCTGTATTCAGTAAAAAAGGCATGTATTGAATTTGTATCTAATTTTTGTAAAAGAACATCATGCTTATCTTCTACTATTTTTACTTCAGAAAGTACGTTCTGTTTTTTAAATTCATTTACAAAAGGCAAAACAACATTAATATCTATATTTTGAACAAAACCAAGTTTTATTTCAATACCAGAACGAACTTTAAAGGTCTCTTCTATATCATACCAATAATTTATTAATTCTATAGCTTTCGGTAAAAGTATTTCACCTGCACTTGTTAAACTTACATTGCGTTTATCTCTCTCAAAAAGTTTTACTCCTAAATGGCTTTCTAGTTTTTTAATCCCTGCCGAAAAAGTAGACTGCACAACATACATCTGTTCAGACCCTCTTGTAAAGTTTTTGGTATTTGCTAAAGCAATAAAATATTTTACCTGTTGTAAATTCATAATCGAAAAAATAGATAATATGATCTAAATAATCTGTTTTGACAATAACAAAAGTAAATATAAATTTGCAGAGTAAAATAATAAATATTCGAAAAAATGAAAGCAGCGTTAATAAAAGAATTTGGAGGTACAGAAGTATTCGATTACACTACAGTAGATAAACCTGTACCTAGTTCAGAAGAAGTATTAATAAAAATACTTGCAACAGGAGTAAATAGATTAGACCACTACTTGAGAGAAGGTAGCATGATGCCAGATATTCCTCTACCACATGTATTGGGTTCTGATGCGGTTGGTGAAATTGCAGCAGTTGGTGATAATGTTGAAGGTTTTGACATCGGAGAACGTGTAATGCCAGTACCAGGTTATCCAATGAATCCAGAACATCAAGATATTAATCCTATCACACTAGCTCCATCCTATGGAATCGTTGGTGCTGCAAATTGGGGAACGTATGCAGAATACGTAAAAGTTCCTGCAAAGTTTGTTATTAAAGACATTTCTGGTCTTTCGCCAGAATTAGCAGCAACATTGCCGATGGCGACTGTAACAGGTGTACGAGCAGTTAAAGAAGTGGGTCAAGTAAAAGCAGGTGACAAAGTAGTTATTCTAGCTGGAAATTCTGGGACAGGTAGTTTCAATATTCAAGTAGCAAAAGCTTTGGGTGCTGAAGTATTATCGACTACAATTTCTAGTTCTAGTATTGATTTTATAAAAGAATTGGGAGCTGATAAAGTCATTAATACCAAAGATGAAGATTTAGTAACTGCTATTAAGGAATGGACTAATGGCGAAGGTGCAGATGTTGTAATCGATAATTTAGGAGGTGACTTTTTAGCTAAAAGTATTCAAGCATTAAAACCTAAAGGAGTTGTTGTCTCTATGGGATTTGCAGCTAGTCCAACAGTAACTTTCGATGTAAGAAGTTTGTTCTTTGGACAAACAATTATTAGAGGTACAATAATGGGGACAAAAGAAGATTTGGAATTTGGTCTTGAATTAGTTCGCCAAGGAAAAATAAAACCTCAATTAGATGTTGCTCTACCATTATCTGAAGCTAGTAAAGCACATGATATGCTTATTAATGGAGGGGTAAAAGGTAATATAGTATTAATACCCTAATTCTAATATAACCAAAGCAGATTTTGATATGAATTTGCTTTGGTTATTCATAAAAATTAAAAGAAATGGATAAAAGTCTTTTACTTCAAAAACTAGAAGCTGAAAATATTGAAGGGTTTGATGCCTCATCATCAGCTCCAAAACCTGCGGGTAATTATGTAGCCGTAAAAAGGGTTGGAAATCTAGCCTATGTTTCAGGACAAATGTCAGTACATTCTTCTGGTAAAGTATTAGCTGGCACTAATAATATAGATATTGAGTTTGGTTACAAAGCTGCAAAATTAGCAATGGCTAATGCCTTAAAACAACTTCTCTATTTTGATGATATCAATGAAGTCTTATCTATAGTAAGAGTTGATGGATGTTTTATTCACAATAACGGTAAAGACATACCTAAAATGTTAGACGGAGCCTCTGATTTAGTGGCAAATATTCTGAAAGGAAAAAGCGGAGAACATGCAAGAACCGTATTTGGAGTAAAGACGCTACCCTATGATGCCTTTGCTAAAGTAGTAGTAATCGCAGAAATAAAATAATTACCTCGATGTTAAACGATATAGCAAAAAAGAATAAGCTATCATTAGGACTTTTTTTTCCTATTGAAGCCTATAAAGGTTCTGTACCCGCTATGCAAAATCAGGTAGCTCTAGCTCAAAAATCCGAAGCCATTGGTTTTAAAGCATTATGGTTTAGAGATGTTCCTTTTCACGACCCGACATTTGGTGATGCTGGTCAAATGTATGACCCTTGGGTATATATGACCCATATAATGAATCATACAAAACAAATTCAATTAGCTACAGGGAGTATTATACTGCCTTTAAGACATCCCGTACATACAGCAAAATCAGCCTTTAGTTTGCAAAATCTATCAGGTGAAAGATTGATTCTAGGAGTGGCTTCAGGAGATAGGCCTATTGAATACCCTGCATTTAATAAAGACCTTAATAATAAAGGAGAATTATTTAGAGAAAGTTTTCACTATATCCGTGAATTGGAAAAATCCTTCCCTATAATTAACACTCCAAATTATGGTAGAACCAGAGGAGATATTGATTTATTGCCAAAACCTAACGAATGTATCCCTATGTTAATTACGGGCCATTCAGGACAGTCTTTGGAATGGATAGCTGAACATGGTGATGGGTGGATATATTACCCTAGAAATGTACGCATGCTAGAAAGCATGATGCAAGAATGGACAGACAATTTGGTGAAGAAATCACAACCTTGGAAGCCCTTTTCTCAATCATTATACATTGATTTATTATCTGAGAATGACGCGCGCCCAAAACTAATTCATCTAGGATTTCAATTAGGAGCAAAATATTTAGTAGATCATTTAAAAACATTAGAATCATATGGTGTAAATCATGTAATTATTAACCTTAAATATGGTTCTAGACAAGCAGAAGAGATGTTAGATGATTTAGGAGAGTATGTTCTACCACATTTCTAGTATTACGGTTAAGCCATTGAAATCTAAATCGACTATTTTCTGAAAAGGACTTTTTTAAATTAGCTACAACGTCTCGGCTATGGTTAGTACGGGAATTAAAAGTAGTGAACTTTCGATTAAGCACTTAGCCAAAACTTTTTATTTTGTTTTATCTTTTTTCTTGTAAAGCCAAATCAAAAGATTTGGTGGACTTGGTTTAGAACTCTAAACTTTGGGTTAAGCACCAAAACCCGTATTAACTATGGCCATTGTTGGCAGTAGTGTTTTTCTATGTTGTGTTTATTATTATTTTTCCAGTAAGATACAATACTATGCCAAGTTGCAAAAGTCAGCTCGAATTTAAAGCGATTATTAAAATGCGTCAAATTGATTTTGTAATGAGATTTTTCAAACTGAATTTCTTCTCTCCAACTTTTGCATATTTCGTCAATTAATGGTCGTGGTTTAACACTCTTGACTACCAACATTTGAGTTTTGTTTGATAATGATTTTGTGAATTTTAGGCTGTTTATTTGGCTAATATCGTTTAATCCGTATTCAAAATCTGTAATGAATCCTTCAATATTTTGAGAGTCATACGGTCTACAGTCTTTTGGAATCTCATCAAAAAAACTATTAAAATACGAATAGTTAATCAGATTTAAAACCTTTATAGTAAGAGTTTTTGCGCAGCCTGACGGTTAGAATAAACGTCCGTTTTAATGGCATCTATTTTTTGTTATAGAAAGTTTAGACTAGCCATATTAGTTTTTTTGAGTTATTGTTTAGAGCATATACAATGGCATTTTGTTCAAAAAAAACTCCTAGCTCTTGTGCTTTTTTAAGGGAAATATTATGAATAAAAAAACTTTCTTCTGCATCCCAATTTATATCACTTGGGATACCTTTTGCATCATTAAATGAAAAGCCACTTTTTAGAATTAATTCCTTTAAGCGATAATTCAATTCTTCGTTTTTATTTTTCGTGAATTCTTGAGAGAAAGGATTAAATGCAGTAATTATTGCCCAAGAATTAATATCTTTTTCTATACACCATTTATTAAATTCTGTATTATAAGAATCTATTTTAAGGTTAAAATTTTGATCCCCACAAAAAACCTTATAAGTGGTTTCCATGTACGCTTTATGTAAAAAATCTATCATAGTTATGTATTTAAAACACTAAGAAATGGATCCCAAAAATCTGTATATCTAGCTTTAACTTTATTTTTTTCTTTATACACCTTAATTCCTGTAGCACAACTAGGCAGAATGTTCATTTTTTGTTCAGCAAAAGGCCTTTCAGAAAACGGAACCCATTGATTTTGCCCCTTTTTCCAAAGTTGATTATTTTCATCTCTTAGATGCATTCCAAAATTCACCCAACAATTTTGTCCACGGGTCTCTGTAGACAATGCAGATGCCGCTAGAGGAGAGAACATTTTAAGGTGGTCAAACCATGCGCTATCTTCTCCTTTAGGGCCAAAGCCGTTTCCATTCATAGCATGACCAAAGATATCGTGGATAATTCTGAATAAATCATTTACTACTAACTCATAATCACCAATTTTAAACCCAGTTTTATTTAGCATAAGATTGGTTTCCATATATTCTGTTTCACCAAATCCAGATTCTGTTTTAAAAAAATACATGTGATAATGATGTATATCTACAAGCATTTCATAGCTATTAGCATAAGGTTCCCCCTTATCTGCATAGGGTTCAAACTCAATTTTACTGTTGTCAGTAATGAATTGAAATTGCATTATTACTTCTTTAGCTAATTGTTGGTAAGCTCCTTTTACCAATTCAGCATTTGGTTTGTGTTCAATAGATTGATACATATCAGCTATTTTCTTACCTACTTCTTCGTGCATGGTTCCTTTGTAATCAAAGGGATAATTTGAAATATTAAATTTGTTTTTATAGTCTGCAGACACTTTGGTTAAAATAGGACAGCGGCCTCCATTTAAAACAGTGAGTTTACACTGGGTTATTAGTGATTGAAGTTTATACATGTTCAACTATCATTTAAATGTTTATGTTTTCATTAAATATGCTGACCCAATCGTTTACAACTTCCTCTGAAATAAATTTTGGAAAAGAATGTAATTCATTACTTAAATTAGCATATAACAATAAATCTATTCCAAGGTTATGAGCATAAAATACGGGATCCAAGTAACGCATTAATGTAGGTTTTTCTATAAAGAAGTTTATGGGCCTTTTTTCACACATAACATCCTCTGTTTTAAAACTAAAACCGAACTCATCTTCACCTCCCATGTTAACCAAATAACTTCCTTTAAAATAATCGCTATTAAAATTATTACTAATCACATCTTTTATTCCTGTTGCAGTTACTATAGCAAACATTTCTGAAGCTAAGTTTTCGATTTTCGATTTATTATCTGATAAATAACTTTCAAACCCGGCTAATTTAGCTTTTTCTACATTTTGAGGAATTTTGTCAATTACTAAAATATTTTTAGTTTTTAGTTTTAGATAATGTGCAATCCCTTTTCCTACTTTACCGTACCCAAATACCATAAATTTCTTATCTGATATATCTTCATTACTTAACGTTTCAAACGCTCTAACAAAAGCTTCACCAGTTCCAAGCACCCCTTCTAAGTTCTTTATTTTACTTTTATCTACCGAAATAATAGGATAATTAGTTTTAATGGATTCATATTTATTCGTTCCAGTTCCAGTAATTTCTACAGTTCCTATTTTTGGAGGATTCCTGTCCATTAATTCAGCAGCGCAATCTAAGTGGAAATCAAAAGTTTCATTTGTAATTTCGTTGAGTTGTTTCCATCTTCCTCCTGCTTTAATAAAAGCTTGTACCAGATCTGTATTAACTTCCATAAAACTAGGAGAAGTTACTGTTAAATTTGCGCCTCCAACGTAAAGTATTTCTAGTTTTAGAATTGTTTCTTTAGTGAAAGGTGTGTTGTGTAAAATGGTTAATCCTTTATATGGTTTATTGATTAGCATCCTTTGTAATTGCTTATTCAAAAAAGGCATTTCGAAATTAGCGTATTCATTTTTTATGGTTGAAATAAACTTTATAATGCTATTCATATTTTTTTTTAATTTTCTATAACGGTTTGTATAAGATTAGTTGCGTGGTTTAAGCCACTAATTTAGCAAATAAATCACAGATAGAAAGTCCGCGAGGACTTTCGTAAATAGGCTTTTACCAGCAATTAATTTTATACGGTGTTATGCACTTTTACTTTCTTTTCATATTTCTTTAATGCTAAATTATAACCTTCTTCGATTAATGGAAATAATTTTTTAAATGTTTCTTTTGTCGGATTTAGAACGCAAATCCAACTCATCCAGCCATAAATTGGATGTGGCATTATTTCATTAAGTACGGCAAAATCATAAGGCATATCAATTATTTGACCTGCTTTTGGTCTTTTTGGTCTTTCTCCAAATAGTTCGAAAAAAGTTTCTTTTGATATTCCTAAATTTAGTCTAAACACTCCATTTCTATCAGTATTTGAGGATTTATCATTTGCTCCGTCTTTTTCTTTAAAAGTCAACAAATATATTCCTTTGCTTAATTTGTTTACAGGATTATAGAAAAGTCCGACTTCTCCCCAATTCGTATTCTTTACAAGTCCATTAAAATTGTTTTGAACTTCTTCTATTATTTGGTCTTTTGTCATTTATTGGTCTTTTTCAAATTCGTTAAATATTGAAAAATGTTTAAAAACCATATCCTTTTCGTCCATTATTTTAAATATTTCCAATGTTTTTGGGTTTTCCATTGCTTTTTCAGATGCTGTTTTTGCAGATTCCAAATCAGTCCAATAAACTATATCCAAAAATTGATTGTCTTCTGAAATTGAGATTTTTCGAGATATAAATCCCTTTTGTTTACTTACAAATTCGTTTAATTCGGTAATTGCCTTTTTTGCGGTTTCTTGACTTATTCCTTCATTTGTTTTGAATAAAACCATTTCTACGATTGTCGCTTTTTCGTTCATTTTACTTTGTTTTTGTTCTTTATTGTTGCAACTGCAAACGATTAGAACTGTGAGTACTAAAAATATTTTTGTTTTCATAGTACAAAAGTAAAACAGAGGACTGACAACCCTATGTCAACTATACTTCGGTAAATTGTTTAAAATAATTATTTAGCGAGAAATCTTGCTGATAATCAAAAGTTTGAGAAGTAATATTTAGTTTTGAAATTTTATCTAATCTAAATTCACGTTGGTCATTTCTTAAGCGACAAAATGCGACCAAAACCCAGGCGTTTTCTGTGAAATAAACAGCAAGTGGTTCAACTTCTCGTGTTGTTATTTCTTCTTTATAGATAGAATGATAATTGATTTTTAAAACATTAGCATTGGTAATGGACTTTTGAATAGATGACAACCAATTACTTTTTGGTTTTTCTTTTTTTATTGAAGGTTCTATTCTGTTATCTAATTTTGAAACTCCTTCTTTTTCAAGAGTTTTAAGAACAGATTTAATTTTAAATAACAATGATGTGAAGTCTTTAATTAAAGAAGTATCTCCTTGATTTAAAATCAGTTTTTCGGATACAATTAATGTATTCGCTTCTTCTTGCGAAATCATTATTGGTGGTAATGAATAACCATTTACAATAAAATATCCAATTCCGTTTTCCGAGCCAATAGGAATTCCTGCATCTTGAAGAGTTTTAATATCTCTGTAAACGGTTCGTAAACTAATTTCAAAACGTTTGGCAATTTCTTTTGCAGTTACAATCTTTTTTGACTGTAATTGGATTAGAATTGCTGTTATTCGAGTTAGTCTGTTCATTTTTTTTTAATTGTGCATAACGGTCTAGTATAAGAATAGTAGCGGATTTATACACGCAAACTTTACATTAAAACACAGACCTTTTTTTTATTTACATACTTTGGTTTTGGTGATTAATACCGCTATTATTTTTATACATTGTTAGGCAACGTTTTTATTTCTTCTTTTTGATTTTTCTCTTTTCAGTACAATTACTCCTATTGTTTCTCTTGATGTCCAATATTCCCAGTCATTTGAGAAACTTTGAAGCCATCGAAATACAGTAGAGTCGAACCATAACGGATAGTAACTACTCGTCTTTTTTGAGGGCTTTTGAGGTTTTTCTAACAACCTCTCCCTTTTAAAAACGGAGGTTATTTCAATGAACATTATTTAATAATTAATCTTAAAACATCATTATGATTACTACCAACAATAAAATAAATACCTCCGGAGATATTTATTAAACTAATTCCTTGGGAGCTATATATAATAGAGTTAACTAGATTACCATTCATATTATATACATATAGTTTTTCACCTTCATTTGCCCCTACAATCCAAAATAAGTCTGAAGCCTCTATAGGATTTGGATAAATTGAATAAGAGGTTTGAGACAGAAACGATTTGTTAAAAGAATTATCTTTCTGATTTAAATAACTGGATTTCAGCCCACTAGGACAAGATGATAAGTCGCTATAATAATATTGGCCTAAATTTTTTATAGAAGAAATACCATCCCCATAAAATAATTGACCTTTATTAACATTTCCAAGACCAATACTAATTTCATCTGCTATTATACCAAAATCTGAAATAAAATCCCCTGCCACTAAACCTTTTGTTAAAATTGAGTTATCACTATATATTTGTCCTAGATTTGTAGCATAAGTAGTGCCATTCCCTTTAAAAATTTGGGTGCCAGAAGCTGAATTAAAAGAGGTAATCAATTGAGCAATATTATTATTTCCAAATTTCCCAGAAGTTATTGAGTTACATTGCCACCAATTATTACTATAAAGGAGACCTGCCTTAGCATTTGTAGTTCCATTGCCTTTATGAATTTGAGTTCCAGTTCCATCTGGTTGATTAAATGAGGTTATTAATTGAGGTGTATTTGACAAATCATTAGTAAAATCACTTGCCGTCATATCCCCTACTTGCCACCAATGATGTGTGTCAATCATCGAAATCCTAGTAGAATTTACACCATCCCCTGTATGAATTTGGCTACCAGTTCCATCTGGTTGGTTAAAAGCTGTAATTAATTCAGGTACTCCATCATTATTAAAATCTCCCGAAGTTAAGGATGCTGTTTTCCAGTAATCATCATTGTCAAACATTCCAAAGTTAGTTGCAGATGTAATTCCATCTCCTCTAAAAAATTGTGTGCTGTAATTATTATCAGTAAGCTCATTAAATGCAGTTACTAATTCGGGGATATTGTCATTGTTAAAATCATTTACTTCCATTCCAGCGGTATGCCAATATCTATTAAAATAAATAGGTTTTGATAAATATGGTTCCATATCCGACCTACTGCGTACTACTTTAGTGAAATTTGAATAGTTATACCCTACAAATACTTCGTCAATACCATCCCCATCAATATCACCCGATGCAATCGCACCAATACTTTCACAAAGCGGAGCAGTTGAGACTACATCATTTTGAGATTCTGTATAAGTCGTAGATCGATCAAATGGATGAAAAGCTACTATTCCAAAATCTGTATTTGGGTAAGGGAAAGTAAAAACGTTATTTTTAACTTTAGTCCCATTTGACCTCAATTCACCTGTGTTTACATTTCTCCACTCCCCCACAAACCCCTGAAGTCCAGCTTGTTCTATGTAATTATTGTCAACTTCATTATTATTACAAGCATTTCTTACTCGAATAGCATCTCCTGAACAAAGTGCCATATAGTTATTCTTAATTATATTATTAGAAGAATTATGTGCTATATATAGTACGTGGATTTGATCTGAGTTTGATCCCTCTTTATTTTCAATTCCATAAAAGATATTTGAATCAATTACATTATCTGAGGAATAATAAACACCAATTCCAAAATACCCAACGCTTGAATCGGTATCAAACTTACTCCCAATATTCCTAAAAACATTTCGGACAATAGTATTATTTTTACTGTATATAATATTACCAAGACCTGAGTCTGGTGGTCCTAATGCAATACCATTTATATAATTTTGTATAATCAAACCTTCTATATGAATTCTAGTACTATTATTTGAACTCAATGGCTCCAATTTCATAAAGCTAGTATGGAGTTCGCTACCCTTTATATTTGTAGATTTTACTCCATCGAAAATGACTTTTTCTCCTGGGTAAGCCTTTATTTTTAGATCGTAGTTTGGAGATGAAGACTTCCATGTTATGTATGATCCTTCTAAATAAACCCCCTTTTTGATGTAAATTGTAATATTCTTTTTAATTTCTAAAGTATTTGAATCAAAAAGATTGCTATTAGTACGTATTGTAGATTCCATATCTCGTAAAGAGTTTTTCTTAATTTCAAAAGAGGCAAATGGATTATCTGGAACTTGAGCATTTATGTCGCTAGGATCATCATAGACAAGTAAATAAGTAGTTTGAGAATATCCAGAAACAATACCCAATAAAAGGAGTAAAAGGATTAAAAGGGTATTCCCCTTATTAATATACTTCATGTTTAGTTATTTTTAAATAATTAAATTTTATAAATGAATCTCTTAAATTCAGGTTGCTTTCTTCAAATGTTGCCTAACTTGTTATATCAATCATAAAGGTAGCGTTACCCTGTAAAAATGTCCGGATAACAGTAGTTTTTTAACGTTATCCGGTTTCTATTTTCGAAAACGAGAAAACAATACCAGCTTCTTTTTCGTATTGATAAAATACACTCCCGTTAACAAAATAACCGCCGCCAGAATAGATTGCTCCGTAATTTGTTCATCTAGAAAATACCACCCAAGTATAATCGCAATAATAGGATTTACATAGGTAGAGGTTGCCACTTTTTCTGGTGAAACCGTCCGTAATAGAAAATTGAAAGAGGTAAAGGCTACAATACCACCAAAAAAGATAAGTGCGAGCATAGAGAAGTGTACAGATGAACTCCATTGGCTTGGAGCTAACCACGGTTCTCCTATCAAAACGCTCCCAAGTAAAAGCATCCCTCCTCCTGTAATCATCTGGTAGGCAGTATTTACAAGGTAACTTTTAGGGAGATCTGCCTTCCCAACAAATAGACTTCCGTAGGCCCAACAAAGCATACACGTGAAAATCATAATCATTCCAACAATGCTATTTTCCTGACTCACAACTTCTTTCTGACTCACTAAAAGATAAACCCCAATCATACCAAGAAAAACACCTATCATAGACATTGGTTGAATCTTTTTACCTTGTAAAATCAGCATGAGTAGTAGGACAACAAGAGGTTGGGCTGATATTTCCAGAGCCGCGAACCCACTATCGATATACTTGAGAGCCCAAACCGCTAGGCCATTTCCAAAAGTGAGAAAGAGAAATCCTGTAAAGGCGGTATTCAATAATTGTTTCTTAGTTATTTTAAGAGAAATTCCGCTCAACTTTGCGATACCAAAAATTAGTAGTCCAGCCGTTACGAAACGAATACCAGCCAACATAAAAGGCGCCAATTCGCCTACTGCTATTTTATTCCATAGATAGGTGGAACCCCAAATAACATAAATAGAGAAAAACGCAAGAATAACAAGTAATTTGTATTTCGGTTGAGGCATAAACCTTATAAAATCACATTTATGAACCTATTTCCGAATAGGCAATCTAATTTGAGACGTATATTCTTTAGAATGGTGAATTTTGTTATGTGCCACTACCCCTTCAGACTCATCGTAGTTATTTCCTCCTGTATTCAGGTTTCGTGCAAAACGAGGGAAGTTACTACTAGAAACTTCAATTCTAATACGATGTCCTTTTTTAAAGTAATTACTTGTGGACATTGGTGTTAAATCTACTTTATACACCTTTCCATCCTCCATAAAGACTTCTTTCTCATACCCTTCTCTATAGCGCACACGTTGGATTGTTTCGTCCAAGTTATAAGCTCTTCCATCTGGATATACATCTATTAACTTGATTGTAAAATCGGTATCCTTCGCATCCGAAGAAACATACAAGGTCGACTCTATAAAACCAGAAACTTCAACGCCTTCCTTCAACACATCTGTGGTATATACCAAGATGTCATTACGGGTTTCCATTTCTTGCTGGTCGAAAGCACCACCTTGCACCGCATTTCCAGTACAACAAACATTTCCTCCATGGGATTTTACAGGGTTCATAGGATCGTAAGTAAACGAGTCTGGTTTATCGCTCGTTGCCATTGAAGTTGTTAATGATCCGTCACCATAGAAACTATTGGCGCTTCCTTCGCTATTCAGGTAATAAGTTGTCATTTTTGTATCGGCTGGTGGCCATTCTTCAGAAGATTGCCATCTGTTCGTTCCCATCGTATAATATTGTACCCTTGGAGTTTTACTTCGGAAATTATTCTTCTCCCCTTTCAGCCATAAATCAAACCAATCATAAATCTGTTCATCATAGTTAAGACGGGCATCACCAACGCTTCGTTCACCAACAATTGTATTTTCGGTAGCACGTGTATACCTGCAATGCAGTGTAGGTGCAATCACTAGATATTGATTGTCTCGTATCTCTTTGCTTTTTGAATTTTCCCGAACGTGATTAAACAAAGCTAAGTTCGGACTAATAGAAACATCGTACCAAGAAGCAAACCAAAAACTAGGCACTCCAATGTCCATATTGTCGTGATAGATACCGCCGGTATACCAGTCTGGATCATTGGGTTTACGAACCACCATCTTATCAAAGATCTCACGTTTTCCGTTCATATTTTGAAGCATATCCTTGATAGGAAGATGTTGTAAAGCTTCTGCCATATCCTGTTTCGGATTCTCTGGAGCCAAATCATAGAACCTAGAAACACGAATTAAATCCTCTTGCGAAGCTCCAGCAGGAATTCTAGGTTTGAATTTATCGTGTTCCACACTATACAACCAAGAAAAGAACAACAATTGTTCAACTCCTCCACGATACCAATTACCCTGCTCCATATATTCTCCTACTTGCCCAACACCAGCACCATAACCTTGAGGAACCATAGCAGCATGTGAAGGATGGTCTAACGCCGCTACTGCCATCTGCCATTCAGCAGTGGAGGAGCAACCCAAGGTACCAACTTTCCCATTGGACCAAAATTGATTTTTCATCCATTCAAAGGCATCATATCCATCAGTTAAGGGAACACCTAAAATGTCCCACTCACCCTCAGAATAATATCTTCCACGTTCGTTTTGAACAATATAGGCATAACCACGACTCACCGCTTCAAAGGCTCTTTCCGCCGTTCGAGTTCGCTGTTCTCCATCACCCCAAGAATTAAAATTATAAGGAGTTCTTGAAAAGATAATTGGAGCTTTTACAACGTTCTTTGGTCGATAAATATCTGTCGCCAACCTTATTCCATCTCGCATTGGAACCATAACCTTTTGGTCTATAATGGCGATGGCCTCAATTTTCTCAAGAATATCATCCTGAGCCTGAAGATTCAGAAAAGGTAAGCAACAAAAAACTACAAGGAATGTGGTAAAACAGGTCTTTTTCATCCTAAAAAATGTAATGATTAGATTAACATTCTAAAGGTAAATAAAAATGACTAATCTCTATCCTTATCTATTCTGAAAGTTGCAACAAAAGGAAGATGGTCGGATACGTTCTTCTTGTAATTTTCTCGTCCAATATCCATACTCTAATGCATAGGAAAAAGGCGAAGGCTTCCACGAATATATTCTTTACTGAAAGTTCGAGTTAAGGCAAAGCCATCCAAGAGGTTTGCCCTACCTTTTTTAAGAATATGTGAGAATCTTTCTTGAAGGTCCCACAAGAAGAAAGGAAATCCATTACATCATCACCGCCTAAATGATGAAAATCACTTATATCCTGACCAGGAATCATATTGAAATCACCAGTTAAAATAATATCCTCCCTCCCATTTGTTCTCAATTCCTCTATAAAACTAAAAATGACTTTGGCTTGTTCATCTCTAACTTTCTGATTTCTAAGTGTTCTACCAGATTTTAGATGTACCACTATTATCGTGAAATCGAATTTTCCTATTTTTAAATCTAGTACAAATGCCTTTCTTTTTGAAGTATCTCCAAGGTCCGATCCTTCAATAAATCTAGGATTAGAAGCAATAACCCCATCTTTGTAAAGAACTCCGTGATTCGCAAGTCCTGCTTTTATCTTATCAATAGATTCTATTGGACTAATTTCACTAATACGACAACCTCGGCATCAAGCATTACAAGTCCCTCGACTTGCCTATCGATGCGAGCATCAGTAATACCATGGAAACCTTCGAGGTTCCAGGCCGCGATATTTGCGGTAGATCTAGCAAATGTATTCATGTCTTTGAATTTTTAGTATAGAAAATAAATCATTTTCTAATAGGTCCTTTTAAATAAGTAAAATGTAACATCTCACAAATATAAATAACTGACTATCAACCAGCAAGGGGCTAATCTCCCTCTTTAAAGGGTTTTACCTTCTTTTACATAACTTAATAGAGCTTCTTCTCCTACAAAACAATTCATTTTGTATATTTGGAGAACCAACAATAACCAACCAAAGACCACTACAATGAAAAAATTACTATTGGTACTAATAGTCATTGGTTTTCAAGTGAACTATGCACAAGAAAACAGGAGCTACGATGGAACTGAAAACAATATTTCGAATCCCAATTGGGGAGCGGCTCAAGAACATTTTAGAAATTATGTACGTAATGGTTTCGCAGATTTAATTAGCGAGCCTGGAGGACAGGGTCTTGAAAACTCTAGAGCAGTAAGCAATGTACTTGGAAGTCAGATTGAATTCACACCAAACGAATTGGAGCTGAGTGATTTTGTTTGGGGCTGGGGTCAATTTATTGATCATGATATTAATTTTAATGATGATAACCCTGATGAAATACATAATTTCTTAGTTCCAGAATGTGATCCAGAGTTCGATCCTATGTGTACAGGAGCAGTTGAGATACGAATGTTTAGATCTTTATCCGATCCTGCAACTGGAACAGACATTAGCAACCCTAGAAAACATGTAAACGAAATAACCAGCTTTATTGATGGTTCTGGAGTTTACGGAAGTGATGAAGATAGAGCAAACTGGCTTAGAACCAATGTTGATGGTAAACTTAAGACATCTATTGGTGATTTTCTTCCTTGGAATACCATAGATGGTGAATACGAAAGTGTAATAGACCCAAATGCTCCCTTTATGGTATTGGATGGATTTCCAATCCCAGAAAAGTTTTACGTTGGAGGTGATATAAGAATAAATGAACAGCCAGGATTGATGTGTTTTCATACACTTTGGGTACGTGAGCATAATCGTTTGTGCGTTGAATTGAAAATTGAAAATCCATCTTGGACAGATGAGGAGTTATTTCAGCGTGCGCGCAAAGTGGTGGGAGCATTGATTGAAGCGATTACCTATGAAGAATTTCTACCAACAATTGGAGTTGAATTGGATCCTTATGCAGGTTATAACAGTGATGTGGAACCTAACATTTTGAATGTTTTTTCCGCAGCAGGCTATCGATTTGGCCATACCATGATCAACGGTAGACTTGTCCGTTTTGATGAAGCCGGTAATGACTGGATCTTTGGGGCCGTGGATTTGCGTGATGCATTTTTTAACCCATTAATCTTGAAAGACGAAGGTGGAGTTGCTCCTTTTTTCCGAGGTCTTGCCGCTCAAGAACATCAAATGGTAGACCCGCTAATCATGGACGACATTCGAAACTTTCTTTTTGGACCACCTGGAGCTGGTGGAATTGATCTCCTGTCTATTAATGTTGAACGCGCCAGAGAAAGAGGTCTGCCAGACTACAATTCTATAAGAGAAGATCTATTTCTTACTCCTCACACCGATTTCAATAGTCTTACCTCCGACCCTGATTTAAGTGCTGCACTTTTACAGGTATATGGCGATATCAACAGTGTGGATCCGTGGATTGGATTTATGAGTGAAGATCATGATGCAAGTACCATTGTAGGAGAAGGGTTGGGAACTATTTTAAAGATGCAATTTGGATTCGTAAGAGATGGTGATCGCTACTATTTTGAAAATGATCCAGCTTTTACGGCAGATGAAATAACGGCATTGAAAAACACAAAGTTGTCAGAAATTATTCTTCGGAATACGGTTATCGAATTGCTTCAGGAAAATGTATTTATTGCAGTACCACGTGGTAATCTAGCGGTAGAACTCTTTCCTTTTTCAGAAATTAAAAACATCAACTTAACTGCCTATCCGAATCCTGTTCAGAAGTATTTTAAACTGCGTGTTGAAGCCAAAAGAGCATCTCAGGCTACTTTGAGCATTTATGGCATAAACGCTAAGTTAGTTTCACAAGAACAATTACAAATCGAGAAAGGAGAAAACGAATTTAGTTTTGAGCTTAGTGACGCTTTGGCCAACGGTTTGTATGTTATTACGTTGACCTCGGATAGCGGAGATGGACAATTAAAGATCATTAAACGGAAGTAAATAGTTCAAACTCTTTTCTTTTAACATTGAGTGATAAAATGAGGGCGTCAAGATGCGATTCGTTTGTAGCATAATTGGTGATACAAGCCCTTAGCGTAAATACATTTCCCACTGGGTAATTGATAATCCAAGACTCCCCTGTTTCAAGGAAGGAGTTGTATATATATTTGGTAAACTCCGGATCATTTTCGAATTTTGAATCTGTGAAGCAGCTAATGGGTAGATCGGTATCATTGTATATTTTCCAATTGTTTTGAACCAGCTTCTTTTCTAACAACTGCCCCATTTCAATTTGATGCAGAATCGTTTCTTCATATCCTTTCCAACCAAAAACCAGCAATGGCATATATAATTTTAACCCAATAAACCTTCGTGACCATTGTATGGAATGCGTATAAGATCCCAATCGGTCTATTTCATCTTCTTCCTGGGGCATAAAATTGGCACGTATACTGAATGTTTTCCCTAAGGCATCCGGATGCTTCGTTAGGAACAAACTTGTTGCCATTGGCACAGAGAGCCATTTATGTGCATCAAAAGTTATCGAATCTGCTCTTTCAATACCATTCTGCAAGTACTTATACTGCTCAGTTAATACAACTGCTCCTCCATAAGCCGCATCTGCGTGTAGCCAAAGGTTATACTTTTTAGCTATGTCGGCTATTTCATTTATTGGGTTCTATTGCTCCTGCCCCTGTGGTTCCCATAGTTGCGAAAACAAAGAAAGGTTCTAACCCTTTTGCCACATCTAATTCAATCTGTTTTTCTAATTCCGAAGAAATCATTTTTTGTGAGGCATCTACTTTAATATATTTAACCGAGCTTCTTCCAAGTCCACAAACTTTAGCAGCTTTAATCGTTGCATGGCGACTGGCTTCGGAGCAATATACAACTGGTGCTTTCCTTAGAGCTCTTACACCATCTTCAATATAGGCTGGATATTTTTGTGTTAGTGCGGCAAGAACTCCTGTAATATGAGCCTCTTGCCAGCCTGTTGCAAATACACCGTCAATATCGGGTTTTTCATAACCGAACTTCTTCCCTATTTCCTGAATTAACAAATGTTCTACTTCTACTGCATAAGGGGCATGTCCTCAAGCCGCCAATTGTGGATTGAAATTTGCCGAAATAACATCTGCAATAATTGAAGGGAAATTAGGGCGAGGATTAAACATCCCAAAGTACCCAGGATGTGGTGTATGTACGGCATATTTAGTGGGGCCATTAAGAACGTCTTCTATCGCCTCATTTGTTGTTCGTTCAACATCGAAATTAGTGGTCAATTCATTAAGAACTTGATTTCTATCTGGGCATGTCCCCGCTTTTAATTCCTCGGTGTTTGCATAATAACCTTCTAATTTCTGGACAAGATGATTCCAAGTTTAACTTCTCTCTATTGGATTACTATCGAATTTCATAACATCTATATTTAGTTTGATTTAGATATATCAAATATATAGTGTGCATCTCGATTTAAAAATTAATATATTAATCAAATTATTATTTTTTCATTACTATTAATCGTATTTTTAAAGTTTACATTGATTATTTAATCAATTAAGCCTAATTTACATTTTATAGAATGGTTAATTGTTATACATTGCTGAATGTTTAATTATCAGATACCCAGATTATGAAACTAGATAAAACGAATTGGCTTATACTAGAAGAATTACAGAAAAATGCAAGAATGCCGTTAACTGAAATATCGCGTAAGGTTGGTATCTCTTCTCCAGCAGTTTCCGAACGAATCCTAAAAATGGAAGATGCTGGTATCATTGAAGGCTATAAGGCAAATATTAACTTGAAGAAAATAGGTTATGGAATGGGCGTGTTCATTTCTGCCAAGATTCGCTTTGGTCAAGTAGATAAATTTCATGAGCACATCCAACAAACTCCAGAGGTTTCAGAATGCTACAAACTAACAGGAAACGATTGTTTATTAATCAGAGCCAATGTCAAGGACATTGAACATTTGGAAAAACTAAATGGAGTGCTATCACATTTTGGGGAACTTACTACCTCTCTAGTGCTCTCTGCAGTTGTAGATAAGAGGATATTTAGCCGTGATGCGGATACCTTGAAAATAGTTAGTTAATGGACCCTCATTTTCCATTTGACAGCTTTACAGTCATTTATATCTAGTTGTAAGTGTTCAATTTTTTATGTAACTTCTTGATTATAAAATAAATAGACAGAGCCAAAAGCCGCAGCCCATATATTTTTCGTAAATTTAATAGCATTAATAAAGTCATAGTCATGAAACAAATATTCGTTATTACTTGTCTTTTAACTTTTATGACTTCAAACGCTCAAATAGTACCCATTCCCGATTTCTATTTTAAAGCTGAACTGTTAATTCATGACCCAGTTATTGACTTGAATGGAGACGGAGAAATTCAGGTAAGTGAAGCTGAAGCAACTATTAATATAGATGTACATTCTCTCCCGGTCATTTCATTTACTCCCTTGAGGGAATTGAGTACTTTACAAACTTGGAATCTTTAGACATTGAACATCATGAAACACTAGAACATATAGATATTACTCAAAATACAAAACTCACATATTTGAAGTGTAGTTATGCTGGATTAACCAGCTTAGATATTTCGCAAAATATAGAGTTAGAGGAATTATTTGCTACAGATAGCCCTATAGGAACTTTGGACATATCTCACAACCCAATGTTGGAAATCGTATTTTGCTTAGATTGTGATTTAAACACCGTTATAGTTGGTGATAACGAACTCTTAAGAACGCTATATCTACCTATAAATCAGATAACTGGAAATTTATATTTGTCTCATCTATCAAGTTTAAACGTGTTGAGTCTTGGCAGTAATCAATTATCAGGACTTGATATACAAAATGGAAATAAGCATCAGATGGGTGAGATGGTAGCCTCTGGAAGCCCATACCTACTATGCATACAGGTCGACAATGAAAATGCCTCTCGTCCAGCTTGTAATAATGGTTCTCCTGGCTGGTGTAAGGATCCTGATGCTGTGTATAGTGAGAGCTGCACATTTGGACTTGAGGATAATACCATGAATTCTTTTGTTCTATCCCCAAACCCATCCAATGGTGTAATCAATTTTCACCACACAGATGCTAACATAGGTGCAATTACAGTTTATTCCATATCAGGAAGAAAATTATTACATCGCCCGCTCGTTACCAATTTCCTTGGACATCTCTTTTTTAAGAAATGGAATGTACTTTTTTGAACTAACATCCAACATAGGTAAAGAAGTGCATAAAGTTTTAAAGAATTGATTTCTTTCAAAGCAATATTTTCTGAAACTAATTTATCTAATTACACCAATTCAGTTTCAATTATTATCTGGCTCTGTAAAGTTCTATGTACAGGACATTTTGAGGCTATCTCCTTTAATCGTTGCTTCTGCTTATCATCTAGATCCCCAACAAATTTTAAACGTTTAGAAATATGGTCAAATCGTGTTGGCTTATCAATATCAATAAGAAGATCATCGCTATGTTTTTTGGAATAGGTGATATAGGCATAAACTTCTTGTAAATCCCATTTCTTTCGTTCGGCATATAACTTTAGAGTCATTACCGTGCAAGCAGCCAAACCAGCGCTTAAAAAGTCATAAGGAGAGGGTCCAAAATCATCTCCACCTACGCTTTCTGGTTCATCTGCAATTAGAGCATGCTTTGCGGTCTGTATGGAGGTAGTAAAATTGTCTTCAACTAAATTGAGGTGAACGACCAGTTGTTCCCCTTCCGTTGAGATCATTGCATTGTCCACTGGTTCAAAATAACGTTGAACCCAGCTACCAATTATATTACCTGCATATAAACTATCTTTAGACTGGGACAATAAATGATCCGCACCATCTAAGCTCACAAAGCTCTTTGGGTGCTTAGCATGATGATAGATTTCTTGGGCGTTCTCAATACCAACGACCTTATCGAACGGAGCGTGCATGACTAAAATAGGCTTCCGAAGTCCTTTTATAATAGAGGGTAAATCTGTTTTGCTAAAGTCATTCACAAATTCCTCATTGATTATAAATGGTCTTCCTCCAATATTCACCCGAACTTCGCCTTTCTCCTTTATCTCTTCAACGTCGTGTGAAAAAAGATGCGTCACATGATTCACCGTGGCTGGTGTTCCTATGGTTGCGACCGCCTTTATATTTTCTAACTTCGACGCAGCAACAATAACGGCAGCACCACCCAACGAATGACCAACTAGCAATCCAGGAGCCTGATGATTTGCTTTCAAATAAGCATCCACAGCAAGTAAATCATCTACATTTCCTGAAAAATGACTCTCTGCAAATTCACCTTCGCTCCTTCCCAAACCAGTAAAGTCAAAGCGAACCACTCCAAAACCATGATTCGTTAAAGCCCGTGATATATTCTTCACAGCACTTAATGTACTTGTACAAGAAAAACAATGTGCGAAAATCGCATAATAATTTGGTTTTTGATTGGCAGGAAGCTCTAAATACGCCTGAAGCTTATGCCCCTTATTGTTTATAATGTTCAGCTTTGTATTCTTCATAATTGTAACTTTATTTTACCGTTGTCATCCGTTTCAAACGGCTATTCGTATGTTTCGAGAATTTTTGTAAGAGTATTTTTAGCTTGGGTTGGATAAAACGTTCACAAAAAGGCTTCTCTGGATTTTTATAATAATAATCGGTGATTTGTTCTCTGGAAGGGTTAAACAAGCTAAAAGCCAGAACTTCGGTAATTAAATTATTTCCAAAATCCTTCTGAAAGTTCATAATCATCACCTTAGACTCCTTTTTCTGTTCTTCCGAAAAAACATATACTGCGGAACGATACTTCGACATCATAGAATGGTCAGAAGTACTTTTATGGGTATGCAAATGAATCTCAATTAGTACATCAAGCGAAATCAAACTTCTCTCGAAATGTACAACCACTGCCTCAGAAAATGCACTTGTCTCACCAAAAGAAACCACGTAACCCTGCTCAACTTTTGAGACACCGATAAGAGATTGAAATACCGCTTCGGTACACCAATGACACCCTCCTCCTAACCCTATTTTAGAAGAACATTCCATCCTATTAAGAACTGCAAGATAGCATTGAACAACCTACTTTATGTCTAGCCCATTCTGGCCTTTTTGCAAACCACTTTTCGTACTTGGGCTGTTCACTATATGGAGATTTTAAAAGGGTGAACAATTCGTCTATCACCGAGTAATCTCCATTATCGGCTGCATCTATAGCTAATTGCGCCATATAGTTTCGCAATACGTATTTTGGATTGACTGCGTTCATTTCTTCTTTTCTTTCTGAATCTGAAAGCGTTTCTTGCTGTAGACGAATTGCGTAGCGCTCGAACCACTCATTCCAACCTTGACGTACACTATCTGAAACTTCTACAGGATTATAAAATGCTTCAGAAATAACCGCTAATCCATTTAAAGTATCATTTTTATTTAAGTTCGATAAACTCCTAAAAAACAGAGTCATATCAGTTTCAGTTAATTGCAAGATATCTTCCAAATCTTTTATCAAAATAGCATCATCATTTTCTTCAGAAACCAAACCAATTTTAGATTTCATCATCTCCAAAAATCGTTTCTCATATTCAATTTTATAGCTTTCTAGAACTGCTTCCAACCCTGTCGACTCCTCAATCAACGGATATAAAGCATTTGCTAACTGATATAAATTCCATAGCACAACATCCGGTTGATTCCCATATCTATATCTCCTATGTTGGCTATCGGTAGTATTGGGTGTCCAATCGGGATCATAACCTTCCAACCAGCCATAAGGTCCATAATCTATTGTTAATCCAAGGATCGACATATTATCGGTATTCATAACACCATGCACAAAACCAACACGTTGCCAATGGATTACCATTTCTAAACTCCGTTCAACGACCTCCTTAAAGAAAGTAACATATGAATCCTTTGAAGGCCTACTTAATTCTGGAAATAGTTGCTTGATCGTATAATCTACAAGAGTTTTCAAGGTTTTCATGTCCTGCCTTACTGCAAAAATTTCATAGCTGCCAAAACGTAAAAAAGAGGGAGATACTCTACAAACAACCGCTCCTTTTTCGTATGCCTGATTTCCATTATAGAGTACATCGCGTAATACTTCATCACCGGATAAAGCCAATGATAACGCTCTGGTCGTTGGAACTCCCAAATGATGCATCGCTTCACTACATAAATACTCGCGAATAGAAGAACGCAAGACCGCCAGACCATCCGCGGTTCTAGAATATGGCGTAGCTCCTGCTCCTTTCAATTGAAGTGTCCATGTTTTATCATTATGTAAAACCTCTGCCAAATTAATTGCTCTTCCATCTCCTAATTGTCCAGCCCAATTTCCAAATTGATGACCACCATAGCACATCGCATAAGGCGAAGTATTCGGAATTATTTGATTGCCAGTGAAGACCTTTAAGAACTCATCGGACATTGCTTCTTTACTGGATAATCCAATTGTTTCGAGCGTCTCTTTCGAAACGTGAAGCATTTCAGCCTTTTTAGTCTTAGCTGGTGAAACATAAGAAAAACAAGATTTAGGTACCTGTCTTCTTGTGTTTTCAGTAACCGGATCTGATGGTAGTAATTTATTAAATGTGTCCTTTATTTTTAGTTTCATAGTTTCCTTTCTCCTAGGATTTCAATTTATCAAGCCATTGCCACAATTCTTCATCTTTTGGATTCCTCAATTTCTTTTCACCTATAAGAATTGTTGGAAAATTAAGTCTCCCATTTAGATAAAGATCTCTTAATTCTACAGTATTATCCTCATTCTTAACGACATCCAAAAACTCAAAAGAAATCATCCTTTCCTCCAAAAGGCTCTGGTAGTATTGTGTTTTATGACAATTCTCTGCCCCATAGAGCCTAACTTTTAGTAGTTTCATCCAATCTGCTGAATTGTTTTAAGTACCTCTATTGCCTTGTCGGCATTAAGATGAAAATTACCAAAGACGATAGTGTCATGTTGATCTATAAAAATAAACCAAGGTGTTCCTCCAGTTCTATAGCTCATCATGATTCTTGATCGATTCCCAGTATTTTCATCTCCTGGATCGTGCCCAAAAGGAATTTCCAAATCGTATTGTTTTTGAGTCTCTATAATTTTATCGAAGGTGTTTTCATGATGCCCTTCGAACACAGTTTGAACCGCCAAAAACACCACTTCTTTAGTACCCTTTAAAGCATCTATCATTTTCTTTAAAGACGGAAATCCCTGACTATGACAACCAGAACACCAACTTTGAAAACAATAAACTACTTTGAACTTACCTTTAAAGTCGGATAATCTTATTGGTTCTATTGAATTTCCACTTGCGTCAATCCATTGGTTTACCTCAAATTCCGGCGCCTTATATAGAATGTTTTCGTCAGTTTTAGAATTCATCTTGAATTTCCTTTCTTTTTAATTGACATTGAATGGTTTATTTAAGTTTTTCCGAGTGCATCGAACGGAGTTTAGCCAATTTAGGTTCAATTACAACTCTACAGTAACCTTGAGAGCTGTTATTTGCGTAATAACCCTGATGATCATTTTCAGCTTCAAAGAATTCAGCAATCGGGCTTAATTCAGTTACAATTGGATCCTGAAAATAAGGGGCCATTTCTTTAAAAACGATTTCAGCAATTTCCTTCTGCGCCTCGTTATGATAATAAATAACAGATCGATACTGCGTTCCAGCATCAGCGCCTTGGCGATTCAAGGTTGTGGGATCATGGCTCGTCATAAATACAATAAGTAGATCTTCAAAAGACAATATAGATGGATCAAAACTTATTTGAATTACCTCTGCGTGGCCAGTTAAACCAGAACAAACCTCTCTATAGGTTGGTCTTCCCGGCACGGTCCCTCCAGTATAACCCGAAATCACTTTTTCAACACCTTTTAATTCATTAATCACTGCTTCAATACACCAAAAACAGCCACATCCAAGAGTGGCTAATTCTAATTTACTCCTTTTCATTTTCAACCCTTTCTGTTTTAATCTGCATAGATTCAGAATTAATACAATAACGCAATCCGCTGGGTTCTGGGCCATCTGGAAATACATGCCCTAAATGTCCGTCACAAGTGTTGCACATTACCTCCACACGCACCATTCCAAAAGCGGTATCTCTATCATATTTTATGGAATTCTCTTTAATGGGTTGTGTAAAACTTGGCCAACCGCTACCCGACTCAAATTTAATGGTTGAATCAAATAAGGGCGTATCACAACAAACACAATTGTATTGTCCCTTATCATAAATACTACACAGTGCTCCAGAATGAGGCGCCTCTGTCCCTTTTAAACGCGTTACTCTAAATTGTTCAGGGGTTAATTGAGTCTTCCATTCGGCTTCCGGTTTTTCAACACGTTTGTCAGGTACTGGATTTCCATTTACACTAAAATTAATAACTTCTTTCCAAGTTAACATACTTTTCCTTTCGTACTTTTAATTAATAATTCTTTGTTGTAAGCATGGGTTTGTCGTACAAATGCCAATAAACTTACAAACCTGAGATTCCTATTGCCTAATGTAAGATACGACAAAGCCACTTCAGAATTTCTTCCGAAGTGGCTACATTTTAAAATATATAGATTTAAATAGTACGTCTTATTCGAGCACTACTTTGAAAACCTTATTGCCGTCCTTGGACTTCAGTCTAACAAAGTAAATACCTGTGTTAAGCCTTACTCCACTATGATCTGTTCCATTCCAAACAAAGCGTTGTTTTCCCACTACGCTTCTATCCAATAAAGTGTTCACTTTTTTTCCTCTCAAGTCAAAAACTTCAACCGTTACTTTTTCTTCATTTTCACTAAAAAACTCAATCGTTGTTTCATCGCTAAATGGATTTGGAAAATTTTTGAATTCCGAAATTGTTTCCGAAGAAAAATCATTTATTCCTAAAAGCGCAGGTGTAATTTGACTGTAATAGACGTCTTGTCCTCCGTTAATTGTATTTACCCAAGCCAAATGCGCATTATTATTATCTGAGACCATATCAAAATAGTCACCCATCTTATTCTGTTGTGGATACCCTATATGCGGATCGAAAGCTGGAGAAAGTTTAATGTTTGGAAACCAAGTTTCTCCTTGGTCTTCGGAATATGTAAAATAAAGAGCAGACATATCAGTTCCTGTAGGTGCATTACGCGTATCTAACCAAGCTACATCAATACGCCCATTTGGAGCAACAGACATAGTTCCAAACCATTGGTAGGCTTCTGTTCCCGAGTCAGTATTGATCCTTACAGGGGCCGAAAAAGTAGTTCCTCCATCTGTACTTTTAGCAAACATAACGTCTCCCTGATCACTATTTGAATTTCTATCTACCGAAGCCAATACATAAACATTTCCATCTCCAGCTCCACCGGAAACATCTACATCTATCCAAGCCTGACCTAATAAACCTTGTGGGTTAATAGGAACAAAGCCACTTAATTGTCCGTCTAAATCTACTGCATTAACGGAGTTCCAAGTTGGAGTAACGGTTGGATCTTGAGCGTTGGTTGATTTTACAACCACAATTCCACTATTATTTCGACCAACCATATATAAAGTACCATCTGCATCAACAGCTAAAGTCCCCCAAAAAGGATCACCATCAATTACTAGACAATCTTCAAAACTATTACTCCCATCCGTGGATCGTGTAAAAGAACCAGGAGCACAAGTTGTAAATGAAGAGTTCCAGTATGAATAATTGTTTCCGTCACCAACACCGCCGCTTCTATCAATTCGCATCCATTGTTTATCACCGCCTTTAGCAGGAAAAGGAGCTCCCCAGTCAATGCCTCCATCTGTTATCTTATAAACATCGCAATTAAACGTTCCTCGAAGACTATTGTAATAAAAATTACCGTCAGCATCAAAATCCAAAACTGGATCAGATCGAAATACACCTGGGTTTAAAACACCTGGAAAAGTCCAAGCTTGTCCACCATCCAAAGAATACGCATTACCGGCCTGTCGAAAATTACTAGTGACCGTATCAAATTGGCGCCAACCAATAACAATTCGATTGGGATTAGTTGGGTCAACTGCTATCGAAGGTTCATTTCCTGCATCTCCAATAATATCATCGCCATTTATATCTACGTTTGCTTGGCGAGTAAAGATGTCACTGCCGTTTTCACTATACGATGGACCACGCTCCATTGCGGCCCGATCCACAAAAACATAAGGATCATCAGGGGTTTCATTATAACGTTCTCTAAGGCCTTGTGAAAAACTTAATAAAGGAATAAGAAGCAAAAACAAAAAAAGTTTAGCTTGCAAATTAAGTTGAACTCTGGTTTCAATTGTATTTTTCATAGCAATTTGATTTAGTTTTATTTAAAAATACGATTTCCTGAATAACTTACAAGAGACTGTGAGTCAATTTAGTATATAATTATGGTAAACGTCTATCGGCATTTACCAATTCATAACGACAAGATGTTGTGGCATCCTTTTTGGTAGAAGTTGCAAATTGCTCAAAAAAGTTCAAAACCCAAATAAATCCACTGAATCCAACACCTTATGTAAGGAATACTAAATTATTTCTTACATTCGTCTTATAAAAAATAAAAATGCTTAAGAAGTTTTCCCTACTCACCCTTATTGTCCTATGCACAATGTCTGTTCATGCTCAGGATGAACCTATTCAAATATTGGAAGAAAGAGTTGCAAATAGATTGATGTTGCACGCGTTGAATGAAACCGATATTGATTATGATATGAAGATTACGGTAGAAGGCACGGGTTTTAGACAGAGTAAAGCGAAGCCAAGGCTCATAAGAATTCCCGCTACTTCTAAAGTAAAAAACGTTGCACGGATAATGCTTCTGAAAGGAAAGGAACCAAATTACACATACAAACTTGTAATCAATGATAGTTTATCTAGACGTGCATTACGTAAGCAATACACAAAGGTGAAAATCAAACCAAAAAAACCTATTACCATTTACCTTACTCAAAACTGTGTGAGTTGTGATAGCATCATCAAGCCCCTTGAAGATAGTAAGTGGGTATACACCAAATACGATCTTAATGAGAAACCAGAAATTGCAAAGCAGTTGAAAATAGCGGTTCCACAATTGGACACGCTCACAACGCCTCTATTTAGTATTGGTGGGTTAATATTCCCTAAAGTGCAATCATTCGAGGAATTGATGGAAGAAATGAATAAAGAAGAAGAGAAAGAAAAGTAGTATTACTTCTTATTGCGTTTATTGTAGTTTTTATCGCCTCTCGTTTTGGGTTTTTTGTATTTCTTTTCAATTTTACGTCTATAGGAGCCACCCTGATTTTCCTTTTGATTTTTAAGGCTCTTTTCATGAAAACTAGCACCGCGTTCTTCAACCAATGAAGCCTTATGAGGGTTGTTTATTTCTACAACTGGAGGTTGTTCTGCTGGAGTGAGTCTTTTTGCAATTTCTATTTCTGAAGACATTTCGATCTTCGGAATTCTATAATCCATTAAAGCCTCTATCTTCAATTTCCCTTCCTCTTCCTTTTCCGTATAAAATAGCAGTGACCTTCCCTCCTGCTCTGCACGTCCGGTTCTACCAATACGATGCATATAATTTTCTGGAAAACCTGGTGTATCAAAATTCACCACATGGGTAATCTTATCCAAATCTAATCCACGAGCCATCACATCTGTGGCTACCAAAATTCGATTTTTTCCTTCATCAAATTGACTGATTGAACGTATTCTGTAATTCTGGGTTTTGTTGGAGTGTATCACACAACTCTCTTCTCCATAGGGTTCTTCCAACTCTTCAAACAACCTGTCCGCACTTCGTTTATTGGAAACGAAAACCAAAACCTTACTATATACCTCTTTGTCCTTCAGTAAATTAACCAACAAATTCACCTTGGTGTAAAAATTTGGAACGGAATAACATTGTTGTGAAATATTATCTAACGGCGTTCCGCTTAGCGCAACCGAAACTTTCGTTGGTTTTATAAAAAAATCATTAATTAGAGTTTCTACATCATCTGTCATTGTTGCTGAAAACATAATATTCTGACGACGGTCTGACAACAAATCGAATATGTTTGTTAGCTGAAATCGGAAACCAAGATCCAACATTACGTCGACCTCGTCTATTACCAACTTTCGAACGGTTTTTAACTGAATAGATCTACTCAGTGTCAGATCATACAAGCGTCCTGGTGTAGCAACCACGATATCCACGCCTTCAGCAATTGCTCGCTTTTGAGTATTAATATTTGTTCCTCCATAAACACCAAGGGTTCGTAGACTCAAATATTTCGAAAACTTCTCAACCTCATCCACTACCTGCAATACCAACTCACGGGTTGGCACCAAAACCAATACTCTTAAGTTTGGTTCTTTAGAAAACTTCAAATCCTGAAGAATAGGTAACATATAACCTAATGTCTTCCCCGTTCCAGTTTGTGCGATACCCACCATATCCTTTCCAGAAAGCACCACTGAAAATGACTCCGATTGTATAGGTGTTGGATGTTCAAACCCCAAATCATCAATTGCATTGCGCAATGGATTGGAAAGTTTAAAATCTTGGAAAGTCTTCATTAATATCGATTTTTGGCAAAGGTAAGACAATGGATTTAGGCATACACTACAATTTTGATAATTGCCTCCTTATATAATCGACAATCTTATTCAAATAAAACCATTAATTTCAAGGCAACCCAATGTATCTTTGTTCGCACAACTTTTAAACATTCGCTCTTGCATCCAAACAATATTCATCAAGCCGCTTATAACTTTGACACCCTTGTTGAAAGTCATCCCGAACTCGCAGTATTTGTGATGACAAATGATCGAGATACCGAAACCATTGATTTTTCAAATAGCGAGGCCGTTCTTCATTTAAATAAAGCTTTACTTAAGCGACATTATAATATTCAGGATTGGACTATTCCTCAACACTATTTATGCCCTCCTATTCCTGGTAGGGCCGACTATATTCATCATATAGCCGATTTACTTTCAGAAAACACGAACAACAAAAAGATAAAAGGGCTTGATATTGGTGTTGGTGCAAATTGCATCTACCCTATTCTGGGAAGTAGAATTTACAATTGGAATATGGTGGGAGTTGATAGCGATGCAGCTGCTATCGCTTCGGCTAAAAAGAATGTAAGTGCTTCGGAAGGTTTAGCAGATACTATCGATATTCGATTTCAGGAAATAAAAGCAAACATTTTTGAAGGCATTACTGGGGAAGGTGAATATTTTGACTTTAGTATGTGTAATCCGCCCTTTCACACTTCCGAAGAAGAAGCAACAAAAGGAACGCTAAGAAAGTTGAGAAATCTTCAGCAGAAAGATCAACCATATCAAACTAAAAAAGAGATTACCTTAAATTTTGGTGGTCAGGCCAATGAACTATGGTGTAATGGCGGTGAAGCGCTCTTTATAAAGAGAATGATTAAACAGAGTGTTCAATTTAAAACGCAAGTAGGTTGGTTTACTACACTCGTTTCGAAAAAGGACAACTTAAACAAGATATATAAGCAACTTGATAAACTAAAAACTACTCATAGAACCATTAAAATGGAACAAGGAAATAAACAAAGTAGGGTCGTAGCTTGGACGTTTGTATAAATTAATCTTCTGGTGGATACCCGTGAATATCTTCAAAAACACGATCAAAATTCTCTCGTAAATAATTTCGAAGCTTCAATCTGTAGTCCTCTTTTAACCAGGTAAGGAAATTGTGCGTGCTTTTGCTAATGCACTTAGAATAACGTTCAATTCTGAAGTCAATATCGTCACCAAGCATTTTTGCCAGGCCAAGAGCGTCATAGACATCATCGCTGTTTTCAATGCAGATATACGCATGTTGTTCGATCGAGCGTTCTAGAATAACTTTTGAAGTTTCCCCATTTCTAACCGAATCTACATAGGCTTTTTTAACGTCAAAATACACTTCTTTAGACTTACTAAATTCCCCTCTTAACTCCTCAGGCATCTCATACTTAAAGAAACTTTCAAGCTCTTCATCATCCATCAAATTGTCTAGGTAAGATGTTGGATATTTAAAGATGCGCTGCCAATCCAAATCCGCACCCCAAGGCCCAAAACGATGAAAGTTATTTCCAAGGTCAATGACATCAAAGCTATTTTTGTTCTTGAGGATTCGAGATCCACGACCTATCATTTGATAATATAACGTCAATGATTTTGTAGCACGATTCAAAATAATAGACTCAACTGTAGGCTCATCAAACCCTGTTGTTAATATACTTACTGAAGTTAATATTGCATCTGGAGTATCTCTAAACCAAGTTAGAATCTGTTTTCGTTGTTTTTTTGTTGCCGTATTGTCCAAATGCATAATTGGATATCCTGCATGTTTAAAGGCATCGTATACATAAAGTGAGGTATTAATACCATTGTTAAAGATCAGTGTCTTTTTACCAAGGGAACGCTCTTTATATGCTTGCAAGAGTCTACTAAGCATGTCGGTTCCCATATAAAGATCATCAGATGATTTAACCGTATAATCTCCATTGGCTCCTACCTCCAAAGAGGTTAATCCTACGTTATAAGAATATACTTCGGCTCGAGAAAGGAACTCATTCTCGATAAGCGATTCGATAGACTCCCCAACAATTAGCTCATCATAATTTTCATTCATTGGAAGTTTTATATTAGAACTCAACGGTGTTGCCGTCACTCCTAATAAAAATGATTTCTCGAAAAACTTAAAAAGCTTGGTAAATGAGTTGTAGTGAGCTTCATCAATTATGACTAAGCCAATATCTGATATATCCAATTTGTCTTCTTGAAGTCTGTTGTTTAGTGTTTCAACCATCGCAACGAAACAACTGTACTCGCTTTGATCATCAAGGTTAGCAGTACTATTGATAACCTTATTGACAACGTTAAATTCTGTAAGCATAGCTGAAGTTTGCTTACAAAGTTCAATACGGTGTGTAAGTACTAATACTTTCTTCTTATGATTCTTTAGGTATTGACGAACAATTTCAGAAAAGATCACAGTTTTACCACCACCAGTTGGCAGTTGATATAGTAAGTGATAATCTTCGGCAGCATCATCAAAAGCTTTGAATATCTTATCAATTGCTCCTTTTTGATAACTATAAAGATCCTTTCCGCTTTTACGCTCTTCTGTTACTGTAACTGATTCTTTGCTCGACATTCAAATTTTTTAGACGTGCAAAGATAGCTCCTATTAGAGGGTTATGACTAATATTTTTTCAAAATTGTTAATGAATATTAACAAAGGTGAAATAAAAAACTAATTTATCTCCCTCCCACTAGTGTTTATATGGGATACGAATTATTAACTAAGTTAATTATGTGTTAAAATAGTACTTTGTTTAGCATAGTACTGTAACATTTCTAGAATTGTCTCGTCTATTAGATATCAACCATTAAAAACTAGCAATTATGAGAACATTAAACAGCAATCAGATCACAGAGAAAGTAGCTACAACAAAAGGATATACGTGGAACCTTAAAAGACGTTACAGATAGTCTTGAAGCAGTTTCAATCAAAAACGAACAAAATCAACCATTAAAACTAGCAATTATGAGAACATTAAATAGCAATCAAATCACAGAGAAAGTAGCCACAACAAAAGGATATACGTGGAACCTTAAAAGACGATATAGATAGTCTTGAGACAATTTCGATCAAAACGAACAGAATCAATCATTAAAAACTAGCAATTATGAGAACATTAAACAGCAATCAAATCACGGAGAAAACAGCTACAACAAAAGGATATACGTGGAACCTTAAAAGACGTTACAGATAGCCTGAAACGCCTCAATCAATCAACAAAAACGAACAGCCATGAAAATTTTACGTAATAGTAAAGAAAATAGAAAGAATGGAGAGCAAAGGCAACATTCCCTTTTGTACTTTGAAGTAAATATTCTAAATAACTTTGACAATCCTATGACAGAAAACCTCAGTCGTTTTGCGAGTTAAATAATCAACCTAGCCCAGCCTGAAGCCAGATTCTAAAAAATTAGAATCTGGCTTTTTTACTAGTCATAGAAGCCATATTCATCAGTTTCTTCCCAATATAAGGAGAGCGTTTTGTCTAGCAAAAAGTCATTATTTTGTTTAAATTCTTCGGAGGCAATTTCAAAATAGATAAGAGATTCGTTTCCATAATCATCATCAGTCATAAAAAGGGTGTCCTCTTTCTTTAAACCTGGATTGCAGTTATTTTTCATGATATTATAATTTAATAAAACAATAAATCCGTTTTATTGCTTCGGTATATAAACAAAATTAATATCGATACTTCTTCTGTACAACTTTAAAAACCCTAAATACAACAAGGTTTAGCACTCTAATTAAATAGGAAAACTCCTGTACAATATTGGTAAAATTCCTGTTTAGGGAATACTTAAAGTAATAACAGATGAGGCTATGTCTACAAAAGATTTATATTCCTATCTTTGAGATAATCCTTTAATTCAGCTGAAATGAAAAGCAAAACACCCCTACTTTTAGGGTTCTTAACGATCTTCCTATTTATTTCATGTCAAGAAAAAGAAACAAAAATGACCGAAGAACAGCTTATAACAAAGGCAGAAACCATACACGAAAGGGTTATTACTTTAGACACCCATTGTGATATAAACATTAAGAACTTTACAGATTCAATTAACTATACGCAAGAATTAGAAAATCAAGTTACCCTTCCTAAAATGAAAACTGGTGGACTGGATGTTGCCTGGTTTATTGTGTATACAGGTCAAGACACTTTGACAGACGAAGGCTTTACAAAGGCCCACGAAATTGCGATCTCCAAGTTTAATGCAATTCATAATCTCACAAATAAATTCGCTCCAGACGAAATTGAACTAGCTACAACTTCTGCAGATGTCCGTCGTATTGCTGCTTCTGGAAAAAAAGTGGCTATGATAGGTATTGAAAACGGATATCCAGTTGGAATGAATATTAGTAATGTAAAGAAATTCTATGATTTAGGAGGACGTTATATGTCATTGGCGCATAACGGACATAGCCAGTTAAGTGACAGCAATACGGGAGAAGAAGACGATGTTTGGCTGCACAATGGTTTGAGTGAACTTGGAAAAGAAGTAATTGCAGAAATGAATCGCCTGGGAATGATGATCGATGCTTCTCACCCCTCGAAAGAAGCTATTAAACAAATGATCGAGCTGAGTAAAGCTCCTATTATCGCCTCCCATTCTTCGGCAAGAGCCTTATGCAATCATAGCAGAAACCTTGATGACGAAATGCTTGGATGGATGAAGGAGAATGGTGGTGTAGTTCAAGCAGTGGCTTTTAAGGCCTATTTAAGTACAGAAAAAAATGATGCTCGTTCGAATGTTGAAACGGAAGTTGGGGAAAAAATAATGGATTCTATCGGTGGAACCTGGTACGAATGGAAGGACGTAAAACATCTTTCTGCCCAAGAAAGAGAATCTTTTTATACAAATTATGAGGTCATGGCAAGGATACGAGCGGAGCAATTAAAATCCAGAACCGATTTACCTCCAGCTGTGGACGTCTCAGATTTTGTGAATCATATCGACTATTTAGTTGAGAAAATGGGACTAATCCATGTTGGTATTAGTAGTGATTTTGACGGTGGCGGTGGTATTGAAGGTTGGAGCGATGCTTCTGAAACATTTAATGTTACTTTGGAATTAGTGCGACGAGGTTATTCAGAAAAAGAAATTGAAATGCTTTGGAGCGGTAACTTACTTAGAGTTTTAGATGAAGTTGAAGCTGTGGCAAAACAGCTTTCAGAAGGTTAGATTATAAATAAACTTCTTTAAACTGAATTCCGAGCGCTTTACGGAGTTCGTGAATACGTTGTAATTCTCCAGGAATTATTAACGCTAGAGAAACGCCTGTTTTTCCAGCTCTAGCTGTTCTCCCACTTCTATGCGTATAATAATCATTATGATCTGGCAATTGATGATGAATAACAAAAGCCAGATTATTAACGTCTATACCCCGGGCTGAAACGTCTGTGGAGACTAAAATTTGAAGGTTTCCTTTCTTAAAAGAACGCATCACTTTTTCTCGCTCTCTTTGTTGCATATCGCCTTCTAACGCCTCTACCGAAAAACCTCTATCTTTCAGAGCTGTTGCCAAATTTTGAGTTCCTGCTTTGGTTCTGCAAAAAACAATACCTCTTTCGGTTCCTCGACTCTCTATCAATTTTGAAAGCAAGTCTACTTTATCCTTTATAGTGGTGTTGATATATTGATGGGTAATATTGGCATTGACCAATGAATCTTTATTTACCTCTACCCTAGCCGCATCTACCGACATATAAGTACGAATAATCTTTTTGATTTCTTCTGGCATTGTCGCAGAAAACAGCCAGGTATTTCTCGTACCGTTTGTATACTTTAAGATTCGATTTAAATCCTGCTTAAACCCCATACTCAGCATTTCATCCGCTTCGTCTAGCACTAAAGTAGAGATATTCTTGATATTGATATCTCCTCGCTCTATAAGATCCAAAAGGCGACCAGGTGTTGCTACCACTATATGTGTAGTACGTTTCAAAGAATTGATTTGCCTTTCAATCTTCTCACCCCCGTAAACACCTTCAGAAAAGATTTTAGCATCACAGTACTTTGTAAACTTAAAAAGTTGTTTTTGGATTTGCTGTACCAGCTCTCTGGTTGGCGCAAGGATTAAAGTCTGAATTTCTGGATTTGCAGTATCTATATGTTGCAAAAGTGGCAACCCAAAGGCCGCCGTTTTACCCGTACCAGTTTGTGCTAAACCAATTAAATCAGTTTTAGAGTGCAACAGAATTGGAATCGCTATTTCTTGAATTTCAGTTGGATGTTTAATTCCAAGCTCTTTTAAGCCTTTAACGAAGTCCTTTCGAACCCCCAATTCAAGAAATGTTGACATATTGGTCTATTAACTATATTTTTTTAACACGAACAGCGTTCAAGCCTTTTTGCCCCCTTTCAAGTTCAAAACTCACTTGGTTACCTTCCGTAATATCTTCGGTAGTACCACTAACATGAACGAAATATCGTTCTTGATCAACCATATCGATAATAAACCCGAAACCTTTAGAACTATCATAGAAATCAACTTTTCCTTCGTGTACAGGATCAATTTCTTCAGCAGCTTCTCTTTTAGGCACGCCAATTTCAATGCTCTCTGCATCTACTTTTACCTTCTGAGAAGGGTCTGGAGGTGTGTCTGTAAACCTTCCGAATTCGTCAACATATACAAGCATATTCTCAAGAGCTCCGCCTTTTGAGTTTGCTCTGCGTTCTGCAGCTTTCTTCTTCTTGTCTTCCTGCTTTTTTAAGCGTTTTTTTTCTCGTTCTTTTTTACCGTAGGTCTCTTGTGATCCTGCCATTAAATTTAAAATTTAGTTATTATATGTTGCAAAGGTACGTTTTATTATATGGGAATGCACGTTTTTGAATTCCCAACCAACAGAATAGTTTAGTTTTGTCATTAATTATTCTGAAATCTAATACTAGTGAAACAAGAAGCGTACCACCGTCACTTTATTTTACATAAACCTTATGGTTATATAAGTCAGTTTATTAGCAATGATTTGAAAAGTCATAAAAAGAAATTTCTTGGATCCCTTTACAATTTTCCTGAAGGAACTATGGCTATTGGTAGATTGGATGAAAAAAGTGAAGGGTTATTGCTTTTAACAACAAATGGAAAAATTAGCACAACAATTAATAGTAATAAGGTTGAAAAGGAATATTATGCTCAATTGGATGGTTTAATTACTTCCAAAGCAATAGAAAAACTTAAGAATGGTGTGGAAATTGGTTTGGATGGAAGAAAGTATATCACCAAACCAAGTAACGCCTTGGTAATTGAGTCCCCTAACTTCCCTGAAAGGGCAAGAAGAAGAATAAGAGATGATCGCCATGGACCCACATCCTGGATTTCTATTACCCTTACCGAAGGTAAATTTAGACAAGTTCGTAAAATGACTTCTGCCGTTGGCTTTCCTACCCTCCGACTCATTCGTGTAAGAGTTGGTGACTTTAAACTTGACCAGATGGTCTCTGGTGATGTTTTGGAATTGGAAAAATTAATTGAACTACCCTCAATATAAGCACTTCCCCTTCTCTATCTTTTATGTTAAATTAAAATAATGCTACCAAATGGTTGCGTATTATTAAACTTTCTTTACTTTAACAACTTATTAGTTGCATATTAATCAAAAATCAAATATTATGAAAGATGCTATTATCAAAGAACAAATCTTTAACGGTCCTATAGATACAGTTTGGCAAGCCATAACAGTTGCCGAAGAAATGTCCATCTGGCTAGAGCCTACAAATTTTAAAGCTATTAAAGGGTTCCGGTATGTTATAAATGCTAAGGCCAATGACTGTCCACCAATTGTAGGTGAAGTCATCGAGGCAGATCCTTATACGCTAGTATATTCTTGGATTATAGAAGCCAACCCAGTTAGAACTCTCGTCAAATGGGTTCTAGAAGAGGTTGAAGGTGGAACTAAAGTATATCTTGAACATTCCGGTATAGCCAATTATTCGGGAGAAGATGCGATCGCAATGTTTGAAAGCTTCTCTGGAGGTTGGGAAAAGTGCTTTAATGGAATTACCAAACATCTGCAAATTGAAACAAATGCAGGATAAAATAACAAAAGTACTTAGAGCGATTGCAGATCCAACTAGGCGTGAAATTTTTCACGTCCTAGTTTTGACAAGTACCGCCTTACCCATTACTCAAATAGCGGGTCAGTTTGAAATGACTAGACAAGGAATAACTAAGCATTTAAAAGCGCTGGAGAGTGCTGGTCTTGTTACCATAGATTCCCAAGGGCGTGAGCGATACTGTAACGCCAACGCACAACCTCTAGAAGAAATAAGAAAGTGGCTTAGCTTTTATGATAAATTTTGGGATGATAAACTTACAAGCCTAGGCAATCATTTGGAAGCTAAAACCTAGTTTCAGATAACCTTACGGAACCTATTAACATCTAAAAAATAGGTCATTTTTAATGAAATTGTCTGACTGTTATCACTTTTAAGTACGTTGCTTAAGTTGTCGAAATAGAATTGTAGTTCCTTCAGTGGTTAAATACCCCGCATTACTGGGTTTGTTTTCATAAGATTGTGAAAAATAGGTAAAAAAATGTTGCCCAATTCTAGCTCGAATACCGTAACCCGTTATAAACTCTCTATCGAAGATATCAGAATTCAAATACTGCACATATACAGCATATCCAGAAAAGGATATGTTTTTATTCCGATTGGTTTGATACTCCAAAAAGGATTCGGTTTGAGAAGGAATCACGAACGGCTGATCCTCTTTACGAGCTTCAAAAAAGTTTTTTCCCTTTTCTAAATAGGCAAAGGCGGCATAAAAAGAATGATTATTTTTCTTAAACGTACCACGACTTTGCAGTTTATAATAGGATAGTTCCTGTTCTATTAAACTATGATAATAACGCCTTTGATGTACAAAACCCAACCTATATCGTGCAAACATTTTGTTTGAGTTATTTTCTGAATAGGATACATCACCTGTAAAGGTCAATCTATTGTTCCTAGAAAGAAACCCGAAGTCATTAGGATTATAGTTTTTATCATATAAGCCTGTAGAAATAGCCCCTCGTCATTTACCACTTACTTTTCCGAGGAAAAGGAAATACTCATGACCAATCTCATCCTTTGCTTCAGAAAAGTATTGCTGGGAAATCGCCTTCCTTGCAGAAAGGGTATAGGATCGTTTAACATTGTACCATCTATACAACAAAACTGTTAAATTGGCATCGTAGTCTTTACCACTTCGCAAAACAGAATTCTTAATCAAGGTGATAGAAGAATTATTCTTCAGGGCCTGATCCAGGACTAATGAATTATAATTTGACAAAGTACTGGTTTGGACTGAACAAATTTCTTGAGTTTCAGTATTTAGAACTTCAGCCTCACTTTTAGCTGTTAAGCCATTCAGCGACCCAATAGAAAAACCAGTGGACGATTTTCCAGTAACCTTGACCAAATTCAAAATGTTTGAGGATATAGGGTTGCTGATGATTTCTTCATTCTCGTTAATTTCAAAATTGTTTTTATTAATAGGCCTCCCTCCTATCCTTCTGGTATAGAGATAACCACCCTTGTCGAAAATCTCTGTTCCTTCTACAAAGAACTGCCTGTTTTCGTCAAATTTAATTTCAAAAGATGATAGGTTGAAAACCTCATCATCGCTTTGGGCCTGACTAAAATCAGGAATTAGCGATACATCAACTGTATATGCGTTATTATAAACATATTTTACATCTATTCCTCCGTTTAACGAAGTATTGTTCTCTCCATCTGGGCTTTTTTCATTAACGCCTGAGATGAAGGGTACAAAGGAAAGGTTCAATGGAGGGTCTATTTGTGGAAGACCGCTAAGTTTGCCAAATTGAGCTCAGAAAAGGACGCTTAAATATGGATGTTGATAAGAACATTGCGTCCCCTAGTTTGGTCAAGAAGGTTGAATCGTTGGGAAAAATGGCTAAGACCATTATTACTGGAAAAACGGAGGCGAGTCAAAAAGCGGCAAGAATGCAGCGAGAGGCAAACAGAATGAAACGAGAAGAGGAACGAATTCAAAGGAATGCGGATAGGATTCAAAGAGAAAATACCGCTCGTTACCAACAGGACACAAAAAGATTTAAAGAAGAAGAAAAAAGACTTGCATCTGAAGCAGATGAAATGGATGTTCGCGCAAGACACCTTGGGGATGTAAGCAATACCGTTAGAACACTATTAAAACAAGAAAGAACCCTCTATGAAGGACGTTCCAAAGATGAAGGAACTAACTGGGTTTAGCCAAAAGTCCAAGAAGCGTTGGTCCCAATGCTAGTTTCGGATGGTTTTATTTCAAATGAAAGGACCGTCAACTTTGCCATGGACAGTTCTGGAACTTATATAAATGGAAAAAAAATGAGCGAAGCCAGGGTTCAAAATACATCAAATTGTTTAAGAACAATGATATAGGCAAAAATGTAGACTTCACCTTCAATAAGGATGGTGGTCATATAGTAATCATCGAATCAGTAGAGCTTGAAGGTTTAGCCCAAGAATTAATAAATAGAGGAATCATCTCTTCTTTAAAGGACAAAACGAAAATCGAAATCAATGGCTACAGTGTTATTAAAAATGGACGCTCACTTAGTAAGGGTGAAGTTGCAAATTTCAACAAGATGCTGTTAAAATATAGAGCAATACCTGCGCCTGGAAAGATATTAGTATTTACAGGAAAGGGTGGCTACAAGATAGGATATAGTATAGGGGGTAGAACCCATGTTGGTACTTGGGTCTTCGAGGATTAAACAATAGGGTTATCTATCTTCCGGAGCAATACCCTTATACTTCTCTGTATTCAATTTAGCTTCGGAAAGATCTTTCGGTTTGTACAGTCTTTCAGTACTTACAGGATATTTTTCGTCATACTTAGACGGTCTAATCGGTCTTTTCTCAAAATTACCTCCGCAATTTAGACAAGCCTTTTCGAAGATATTCTTTGCACAATCCAAACAATAGGTGCACTCAAACGTACAAATCATCGCCTCAGTTGAATTTCTAGGAAGGTCCTTCCCACAATGCTCACAACAAGGTCTAAGCTCTAGCATAACTGCTATTTTAGGCTTTTACAAAGCTAGGTATAATTGGATAAAAATACTAGTGATAAGATAGACAAGAAACAATAGCACCTCAATCATTTTGATCCAGAGCAAAGAAATCATTAACTGGTTTGTTAAATACTACCGAAAGCTTCAAAGACAAGACCGTTGACGGCGCATATCGATTGGCTTCGATCGAATTAATCGTTTGTCGTGATACTCCAATTTTCTGGGCAAGTTCGCCCTGCGTAAGGTTCAAAATGGCGCGTTCTACTTTAAGAGTGTTCTTCATTATCCCCTCTTTTTAAAACATAAAAGAACAGTAAATACACTGTTAGTATAAGCCACAAGATTTGAAAGTCACCTAGGTCTTCGAAAATTGCTTTTTCTGGTTTGAAAATTAGAAAAGCTATCCAGTTTACCACAGGTTGAAATAAAGTATATAACACCCCAGCTAAAAAAGAGAGAGAATAAGACTGGACTCTAAAACTTTGAATGCGCTCATCCTCCACTTCTTCTCTTGAAAGAACAATAACAAATAAAAATGCTAGAACGACTTTTCTTAATACATCTTTCAATAATTCTTGATCCCCTTTAAACAAATCAGTCGACATAATGACAGCCAGCGCGGCGATTACCCCTATCCATCCTATTTTCTTGTAAGAGTTTGGTAATTTAAAATTTAAGAGTCGTTCGGCACTTCTTCTATCACATTCCTTAATTGACTTTAAGTTCATTGCATTTAATTTAGATTAAGTTCTACTTAGTATTGTATTTTTTACACTATGGAAAGTTTAATCTCCAATATAGAAAATATACTTTACTTTTTTAAATACACAAAAATTTAGTCAGTTATTATTTAACTCCTATTCTTTAACAATAATTACTGTTGCTTTATTTCCCGTGAGTAGGTTCCATTCATGAGCGGACACCAGTTGTCCTTTATCATCGTAGACATGAAGCTCGGCTGTATTGGGTCCAGATTCACCCTGATTGAGTGCTTGGAAATCAATTTTATTAAATCCAGGCTCCAAGGTAAGGTCGAAACCTCTAAAGCTACTATCCAACGTTATACTACTCTGTACGATATCGTTATTTACAAAAACTCGAATACGATCACCATCTACATATTCATGATCTCGATACACAATATTAACGTAACTAGCAGTCGTCTTAAAATCCCCTAAATATTGATCCCGTCCATACTCATCTTTAGCTTCCTTATCTTTAGTGAAGTACTTTGGGGCCTTATTAGTTTTATTCTCTAATAAACCATCATCTCCGCTCATATCCAGTTGCTTTTTATCAGGATTACCAAGATCGGAATAGTCTTTTCCATTAAATCTATTATCAGGATTGGTAAGACTAGGTTTTTTTATTGCAAGGAACTCTAAGCCAGTTGGCGAAGCCACATCTGTTTCTGTTTTCTCAAATTGCGCCGAATTATTAGACGGATTGTCAAATTGAGCAAAACTAGCTGCAGAAGTAATGATTAAGAGACAAGTGATTAACAATTTCATTTTTTTACCTTTTTCAATCCGGAGCATAATTAACAAGAATCAATCCAAAAAAAGTAAATTACAACTTAATTAGCTTTTTTATAACACTTCCATGTTTTGGGTTTTCCAATTTCAAAAAGTAAATTCCCGCGGTTAGCTTATTCAAGTCTTTAACAATGAGTTGGTCTTCGGTTTTAATTAAGCTAATATCTAATTTTCTTCCATTGATATCGAACAGCGTCAGGTATTCAACTACCTCAGGACTTAGGTCAATCATTATCTGGTCGTCGAACGGGTTTGGAAATACTTTCACAAGGAAGGTAAATTCATTATTAGAATTTCCCAGAGCAGACGAATCGTAATCGGTTACCTCAAAATCATCAAAATAGAATCCGTCACCTGGAATTCCTCCATCATTTATTAAGGCAAACCTAAAACCAATATCATCAAAAGATTTATAAGCGGCTAACTCGATGCTATGCTGGTTCCATCGATCATTAAGAACATAACTCTCCAAGATTTCCCAGTTCATCCCACCATCTGTAGATATTTGAAACTGAGCTATGTCATCTTCCTCAATTGAATACTTACTATTGAACGAAACTATTGGAAAAATGGTAGCCGTAAGGTCGAATGTCTGATTCAGTTCAAAGAAATTGGTTGTATTATTCTCACTATTACCTCCGTCTGAATCGCCAAAACATGCAACCCCGCTATATGAATCATCCATTACTTCTCCCCACGATATTCCGTTACCCGAGGCTGTCCAATTTGATGCACCACTCTCCGCATCATCCAAGAATAAAGTGTTTTTTTCACCTATATAAATAGTAACTTCGGCCGTTTCGTTTACTGTACCATCCTGAATGGTATAAATAGATAATATGAAAGAATCTCCTGTGAACGATGGGTCTATTGTAATTGGAAAAGGGCTTGCGCCGTTGTCCTGTCTAGTACGTGGAGAAATATCTCCAAATGCAATTGCCGTAGAAGTCTGTACCTCTGGAACAGATGCTTCGATCATTACACTCGAATTTATTGAAGTAGCTCCTACTCCAACATTTTTAATTTCTACAACAAGCTCAAACGATCCACCGGGAATGGCGTTACCTACTTGTTCGTGATGCTGAACGTCCAAATAGGCACCTGCCAACCAGGACTGATAAAACATTGGGCGCACATTCTCTCCCACCAAATCAAATATGGTACTCTGTTGAGGCCAAAATCCACTACCTCCAATTTCTGGTGTCCAACCATAGATACCCTCAGAATGTAAAAAATCTCGAGTCGTACCGCAAGAGGTATATCCCAACATCTGAAAGGTAACTCCATAAGGATACTCTGTTTCATCTAAAAAAGAAGACGCCCACTCCGAATAAATACCAAAAGCAGGCGGCGTTGTATCAAATCCATATGGCATCAAGTAGCTTCCAGCGGTAGAATGAATTGAAAATGCTGTATTTGGTTGTACCTGAGCGAGTAAATCTCTAACGGCTATCGACTCCGCTTCAGAAAAAGGTCCAGTTCCATGATAGATATTTGAACAAGGGTCGTTACTGGCACAAGAACCATCATGCGCAAATTCGTATCCATAATTTCTGTTTAAATCAACTCCAATGCACCCCCCTCCACCATTTGTATTTCTATTTTTTCTCCAAAACCCTCCTCCATTTGGATCCGTTTGCTCATTATACAAATAGCCATCAGGATTTACCACTGGTACGAAATACAATTCTCGATTATCGACCAAGTATCGCACTCTTGAATCTGTATCATAGTTCTCTAATAACCAAAACATAAAGTTTACATTAGTAGCCATGGAGAGCGGCTCCCTTGCATGATGCAATCCATCGAAGTACGCAGCTGGCTCATTTTCAGAAATATCTGGATTGTCAGAAATCTTAACTATCCAAATATCATTTCCTTCAAAAGTGGTTCCTATACTTTCTCTTGCGGTTATGAGATCCGGATACTCTGTTTTCATCTCATCCAATTTAGCTTCTACCTCGGAATAGGTATAAAAACCACCCATAGAACCAAAATCAAACCCATTGGCAACGGTTTCTGGCTTTGTTAAATTCTGCAGATTTTCTAAATCTAAACGCGCCAATTTATGATAATGCTCAGAATAATTTGAAACTGTAACATCAAATGAAAAATCATAGATAGTCAACCTCTTAAGTTCTTCTGAAGTAACATAAAAAGAAATACCCCCATCTGGTGTTCCTTCATAATGATCAATATCAAAATCCAGAGCAGCTAGACGCTCCATTTCATTTGTATCATTTATCCGTACATTAACTTTGCTATAGGTCTCTTGTCCAAAAGACACGGCAGTACTAATAGATATAATACAGAAAAGAAGAACTCGAAAGGAAGAGTTAAATTTCATAATCATTTTTTATTATTTCCTATTCTTCGGCCTATGAAATACAATAGGACAAAAAACAAAGGTAACACTATATAAATAACAATGTCCTCCGGCTTACTAAAATCAATTGGTTGATTATTATTCGGATGAGGTACTTCTCTCGGTATTTGTATCCCAATTAAAATTCTATTAAAAAAGAAATTGATTCCCATATGCAACTTTTATAATACGATTCATAGCTTTAAACTAATAAAATACGGATTTCCTCGAAATAAATTAACAAATACTGTTAAGAATTTGGATATGTTAATTCTAAGAGTTACTATGCGCTCCCCTTTGCAAAAAACATTCTAAACAAACCTCATGAGACAACTCAAAATTACCAAGCAAGTTACTAATAGAGAGACAAAATCTTTAAACAGTTACTTGCAAGATGTAAGTAGAATTGAATTAATTACTGCCGAAGAAGAAGTCGAATTAGCGCAACGCATTCGTGAAGGAGATCAAATAGCTTTAGATAAGTTAACAAGATCTAACCTGAGATTCGTAATTTCTGTGGCCAAACAATATCAAAATCAAGGATTAACATTATCAGATCTTATTAATGAAGGAAACGTAGGTTTAGTTAAAGCGGCGCAACGTTTTGACGAAACCAGAGGTTTTAAGTTTATCTCTTATGCCGTATGGTGGATTAGACAATCTATCCTTCAGGCCATTTCCGAACAATCTAGAGTAGTGCGTCTGCCACTCAACAAGATTGGAGATATCAATAAAATAAGGAAAGCAGCTATTCACTTGGAACAGGTACACGAACGAGTGCCATCTGCTGCAGAGATAGCTTTGGAAGTTGATATGTCAATTAGCAATGTGAAGCAAGCGTTAAAAAACTCTGGAAGGAGTTTATCGATGGACGCTCCATTTCAAGAAGGAGAAAATGATAATAACCTATACGACGTTTTGAGCTCTGGAGAATCCCCAAACCCAGACAAAGAACTACTTCAAGATTCTCTTCGAATCGAGATAGGAAGAGCTCTAGACACACTTTCTCCTAGAGAGGCAGATGTTGTAAAGCTAAGTTTTGGCTTGAGCGGTCAACCCGCCATGTCACTTCAAGAAATAGGAGATACTTTCGATTTAAGTAGGGAGCGTGTACGTCAAATACGTGAGAAGGCCATCCGCCGACTACGTCAACAGTCAAAAAGCCACATCCTTAAGAATTATTTAGGATAGTCTATAACTATACATAAAACTGAAACCTCTTATAATAGAGAATTATAAGGGGTTTCTTACATTTTTAACGGACTCTAATATTAGTCTCGTTTATTTAACAAAACAATAGCGATCGTTAACGATTATTTTGGTGGAACAGGAGGTCATCTTTGCATCACAAACCATAAAATAATCTAGTAATGAAAAAATTAATTGCATTAACCCTGCTCGCTGGAACATTCGTAACGGTCTCATGTGTTTCCAAGAAAAAATATGTGGAATTAGAGGGACAGTATAACAACACTCGTTCTAAAACACAGCTGGAAAAAGAAGAAATCGAAGCGAAATATGCGAAGATCGAAGAACGTGTTGCCAACTACAACGCGAAAATCCAATCGCTATCAACTTCCAATACCGAACTAACTGCGCTAAGCAACAACCGTTTGCAGCAATTTGGTAACGTTGCTATTTCTAACAATGATAAAGAGCAAATGAAGGCCGCACTCGCTAATGTAGACCGAAATGAACTTGCTCAGGCCAGAACATTAGAGGATTCTATGAATCTAATTGTTTCTTATAACTTAAAAAAGAATCTTGATAACAGTCTAATCGCAGAAGGAGAACAAGACGACATTGAAATTGACATCAATGAAACTGTAGTTATGATTACAATTTCGGATAAGTTATTGTTTAAGTCTGGAAGCTATCGTGTTAATCCAAAAGCAAATAATTTATTACAAAGATTAGCAAATGTAATTAATAGCGAACCAGCCCTTGAGGTAATGATAGAAGGTCATACAGATGCCCAAACTATGAAGCCAGGTGGCTACATTAAGGACAATTGGGAACTTAGTGTTGAAAGGTCAACCGCCGTGATTAGAACACTACAAGACAAATATGGTGTTGCACCAGAGAAGTTAATCGCTGCAGGCCGAAGCAGTTTCCAACCGCTTACTGAAAACGAAACCAAAGAAGGACGTGCCGTGAACAGAAGAACGCGTATCGTTATTCTACCAAACTTGGATAAATTTTCAACATTGCTTTCTGCCAATTAACTGAAAGTGAACAACTATAAAAAAAGCGACTCTCAAAAGGGTCGCTTTTTTTATGTATACATTTAAAAATAGAGTGCTTTAAAGATATATATATCTTTAAATGCGCGTTGAAGAATCTAAATACAGAAACCTTTATACTAAAAAAGGCACAGTAGAATCCGGTGTCTTTTACTTTTTCGAAAAATTCGTAATTGCTGAAATAAGCGAAAGGAGTACATTTCAATTGGGAAATAGCCAAAGAGGTAATGCTATAGCGTATGAACACTATGGTCAGGACATCCGAGTTGCTTATATTTCGAATCGTGTTAACTCCTATAGCGTTAATGCCCAAGACTGGCTCAATTTCTACAAGGAAAGACATCATTTAGAGGCTATTGCTATTGTGGCCTACGATAAAATGGGGATTATGAATGTCGTTCTAGAGAAAATATTCACTCAAACTCGACTTCGAAAATTTAAAAATCTTGATGAGGCTATTGCCTGGGTTAGTTTACTTAAAGATAGCAGTGAAGTTGAAAAGACTTCTCAAAAAGATCGATAACAGCCCGCCTAGTTTATTTAATTGGTGGCATGTTGGTCTTACCTCTATTTTACTAGGCAAAGTACGAGGGTTCATTTTTAATAAATCAACAACTAACTGCCCAATGTCCTCACTTTGTATCTTCCAAGCGTCATTTTCATTAGGTTGGTGGTTATTAAAATAAGTTGATACCGATCCTGGCATAATCGTACTCACTTTAATACCATGTTTCTGAAGATCAAGCATGGCTGCCTGTGTAAACCCAGTAAGTCCAAACTTACTAGCATTATAAGCTGTACCTCCGGCAAAGAAATTAGTTCCGACAAGACTGGAAATACTAATATAGTACCCTTTTGCTTTAACAAGCGCGTTTAAACTTGCCTTTTAGAGTATAAAAGGCATCAGTAAGATTTGTATCTATTGTCTCTTGCCATTGTGTGATCGAGAGATCCTCTATAGAACTAAAATGTCCCAAACCGGCATTGGCAATAACGAAGTCCAATTGCCCAAACTCTTCGAGAACTAGCTTCACAACGTTTTCTTGACTCTCATAACTTCTAACGTCCTATTCCAGTCCAAGAGCATAAGCCGAATCACTTCCAACTTCGTTGAGTCACCGTGCCGAAGCTCTTGCCGTCTCTAAGTACCTTCCCGTTATAGCAACATTAACTCCTTGCGCTAACAAACTTTGGGCTACACCAAAACCGATTCCTTTTGTTCCTCCAGTAATTAATACTATTTTATTATGTAAACTATTCATATCATATCTTTTCTCAAAGTTACAAACTCGATACAGCAATCCCATTAAATTATTATTAAATTTAAACCATGAAAGTTCGATTAATAGTATTCTTCTCATTTTTGACTTTTGGTTTTTCTTCTGAAGAATCTTTGCAAAATTCTCTTGTAAATTTGGCACATCTATCTTCTGAATTTTCGTATGATGTTCGCTATGCAACCGCCAATAATTTTATTGGAGAGGTACTGTATGATTGCTCGTTATGCCTTCTTCAGCCCGAAGTTGCAGAGGCTCTTCTAAAGGCAAACCAGTTTTTTTGTGAAAAAGGATATCGTATAAAACTATACGACTGTTACCGGCCATTAGATGTTCAAAAAAAGATGTGGGCTAAGGTTCCACGACCCACCTATGTTGCAAATCCGTATGGAAAAGGTTCTATACACAACAAAGGAGCCGCCGTAGATATGACGCTAGAAACTTTAGAAGGTTGCTCTGTTGATATGGGTAGTGATTATGACTTCTTTGGTCGCGCCGCACATATCGACAACTATAATTTTTCAGAAGAAATTCTAAAGCACAGAAAATTATTGTTTGAAGGAATGCGGAGATTTGGTTTTCAAACTGTTCGCACCGAATGGTGGCATTTCAGTTATAGAAAAAACTGGTCCTACCCTACTTTGAATGAGTCTTTGCCATGTGATTAATATTTCCTTAAAATCGAATTGTCACTTAAACAAAGATTATCTTTGTCAAAACTTTTAGTCGTGGATACTTCAGTAAAAACTTTCAAAATTATTAGCACACTTGAGGCCCTTTCGTTTCTTCTCCTATTAGGTATTGCAATGCCACTAAAATATATATGGGAAATGCCACAAATGGTACAAACAGTAGGAATGACGCATGGCGTTCTTTTTTTACTGTACATAGCTGGGACTGTATATATTTCTCAAAAACTAAATTGGTCTTTTAAAAAATTGGCAATTGCTGTGCTATGTTCGGTAATTCCCTTTGGACCGTTTTATGTAGAACGTAAATATTTATAAAAAAGCACATCAATGGAATACTATTTCGACTGGCTTAACTCGAATTTTCTTGAATTAGGTATGACAGCATCCTATGCAATGCTTCTTAGCACCTTAATTCATTGCATTATATTTTCAATTATCATTGTTCTTCTAGACCTGTTTACCCGAAAAGTAATAGTTAGAGCATTTGGAGTCTTTAGCAATAGAACCAAAAATTCATACGATAACTTTCTTGCCAAAGGTAACTTTCCGCGCTTTGTGGCTCATTTTATTCCAGTTGGCTTGATTCGTTACGCCGCACCTTTTCTATTTAGATCTTATGGCCATATTTCAGAGTTTCTAATCAAAACAACGGACGTCTATCTAATCGTTCTTGCCACTTTGATCTTTAGAAGTATTTTACGGTCAACCACAAATTATCTCAGAACCAAAGATAAATACAAAGACAAGCCCCTAGAAAGTTATGTACAAGTTCTAATGATATTTGGTTGGGGTATTGCCATTTTCTTTATTATTAATGAACTTACCGGTTACTCTATTATTAGTTTGACAACACTTGGTGCTACCTCTGCTGCCCTTTTATTAATTTTTAGAGATACCATTCTTGGTTTTGTGGCGAGTATTCAGGTTTCCGTGAATGACATTGTACGAATTGGCGATTGGATAACTTTCAATAAATTTGGAGCAGATGGTACTGTAACCGAAATCAATCTGGCAACAGTCAGGGTTCAGAACTTTGACAATACATTTACAACGATTCCCACTTATAGTCTTATTTCAGATTCATTTCAGAACTGGCGGGGAATGCAAGAATCTCCGGGTAGAAGAATAAAGCGAGCGATATATATAAAACAGAGTTCGGTTTCCTTTATTTCTGAAGAACAATTACTAACACTTCAGAAAATAGAAAAAGTAAAAGAATATATTGACCATAGGCAAAAGGATATAAATGCCACCAATGAAGAATATCGAGTAAATAAAGAAGTAGCAATTAACGGCCGGAATCAAACTAACCTTGGTGTTTTCAGAAAATATATCGATGCTTACTTACACGACAATTCTGCTATCAATAAAGATATGTTCCTTATGGTTCGTCACCTGGCTCCTACAGATAGAGGTGTTCCAGTTGAAATTTATTGTTTTAGCAACGATAAAAAATGGGAGAACTTTGAACACATTCAAGCAGATATTTTTGATCATATCATCGCTTCAGTCCCTTATTTCGGATTGGAATTGTTTGAACTTCCTACAGGAAAAGACATCAGTCGTCTGTAAGTCGATCTTTCACAAATTCAAGTTGAGTCTTACCATGGGGTTGCGGTTTTCCATCTGCACCTAAACTAACCATTACAATAGTATCAATGGTAATTATAACCTCTCTGGTCATTTTGTTGCGGACCTCGCAAGCCAGTGTGAGAGACGCCGTTCCAAATTTTACAGTTTCCAATCCAATTTCAATAATATCTCCTTTCTTAGCAGAACTTCGGAAATTGATCTCACTCATAAATTTGGTCACCGTGCGAGGGTTTTCCAATTGAATAATTGCGTATAAAGCAGCCTCTTCATCGATCCATTCTAAAAGTCGCCCCCCAAACAAGGTGCCGTTTGGATTTAAATCCTCTGGTTTGATCCATTTTCGCGTGTGAAAGTTCATAGTTAAAATAAAGTATCTGGTTTGTCTAATACTGGAATGCTTAAATTGGTTCCAAAACGTTCATTTGCTTTCTTGATAAAATGAGCCGACAATAATGGGGACGCTTTTTCAATGTTTTGATGAACAAAAAAATAGATGTTCTGCAAGCCAGCAGAAACCCATTCCTCAAGTCGGTTAATCCAATCATCCAATCTTGTATAATCAGTTTGATGGTTTGCTCCATTATATCTTATAAATGCAGTATCAGTGGTCATTCTCATATGCATTAAATCTCTTCTACCCGCTGTGTCAACGACAATATTTGTAACATTATATTGTTCCAACAACGCATATAACTCCTGAGCGACCACTTCATCATTAAACCAATCAGTATGTCGGAATTCTATTGCCAGTCTAATGTCCTTTGGAAGCATATCGAAAAATGGAGCCAATCTATCCATACTCTTTGGCGAAAAATTACTGTGAAGTTGCAGGAAAGGCATTTCCAATTTTTCTTTTAAGTTTGAAGCATTCAAAATGTATTCATTTAAATAGGCTTCGCAGTCAGCAAGGCGTTTCCAATGACTAACGCCTTGGAACAGTTTCGGAAAAAAGCGAAAATTGACAGGAGTCTTATCATACCACCCTGCAAAAGTTTCCGAAGAAAAAATTCTGTAAAATGTTGCATTCAGTTCTATACTATTAAACTGAGTGCCATAATAAGTTAATTCATCCTTGATTCCGCGAGGGTAAAAGCCTTTAAGGTCTGCTCTATTCCATTTAGCACAGCCAACATAAAGTTTTGGAGTATTAATTACCGTAGACTTCGACAATGCAGCTAGAGTCCCTAAGTGATCTTTAGGTAAGGTAAAATCAATTTCTGAAGGGTCGAGAACTTTTCCAAAATTCATAAAATAGGTTTTAGTAAAGGTACTATTCGTAAACGTTAAATTTCGTAAAAAGTCTATGAAGATTGTAACAAAACCTGAGCGCTATAGTCTTACTTTTATAGCGATACTACACAACAACCATTAAAAACAAAAAAAAAATACATATGAGAACATTAAAAACACTGTTAATTGCCTTCGTTCTTACAGCGGTAGCTCCATTGACAGCTCAATCTGCAGATGAAATAATTGACAACTATTTTGAAAATACTGGTGGATCAGAAGCTTGGAGTAAGCTTCAAGGAATGAAAATGATTGCTTCTGCCAACGCTCAAGGAATGGATATTCCCTTGGAAATGTATCAAATGAAAGATGGAAAACAATTGCTCAAAATAAATATTCAAGGGCAGGACATGACGCAATATGCTTTTGATGGTGAAACCATGTGGACTACCAATTTTATGACTATGCAAGCCGAAAAAAGTGATGCTGAGGCAACTGAAAACATGAAAAAACAATCTCAGGACTTCCCTTCTCCTTTTCATAATTATAAAGAGAAAGGGTTTACTGTGGAACTTATAGGAAAAGAGACCAAAGAAGGAACTGAAACTTTTAAGCTTAAACTTACCCAGAAGCCTATAATGGTTGATGGAAAAGAAGAGCCTAATGTGTCATTTCATTATTTCGACACCGAAAATTTTGTCCCTATTGTAACTGAAGTTGAGGTAAGAGAAGGTCCAATGAAAGGGCAAATGAGTACTTCTACCTTTAGTGACTACCAAGAAGTTGGTGGATTGTACTTTCCATTCGCTATATCGATGCAAGGACAAGCGATAGCTATCAAAGAGATTCTATTGAATCCAGAAGTTGATCAAGCTATGTTTTCATTCCCTGAAACTACCGTTCCTGCTGCTGTAGAAAAAAACTAACACACCTATAAACAAGATAAAAATCCCTGCGCTAACAGGGATTTTTTTTACCATAAAACCCAACCAAATGAAAAGACTAATTATAACAGTATTGATTTGTGGATGTTTTTCTATGACATCCCATGCTCAAGACATTTCTCTGAAAGGAAAAGAACTTTTTGGCGATATGAAAGCGAGGCATATTGGCCCCGCACTAATGAGTGGTCGTATTAATGATCTAGAAAACCATCCTTCAAATGCTAGGATTATCTACGCGGGAGCGGCAGGTGGCGGCGTATGGAAATCTCGAGATGGAGGCGCTACTTTTAATCCTATTTTTGATGATCACGTTCAATCAATTGGTGTAGTTAAACTCGACCCTAATAATCCAGATCAAGTGATATGGGTAGGTACAGGTGAAACTTGGACTAGAAACTCGGTTACTATTGGTGATGGGCTTTACAAGTCTACAGATGGCGGTGCCAACTGGAAGAAAATGGGTTTCGAAACAAGTGAACGCATTGCCTCAATTGCTATAAACCCTACGAATAGCAATGAAATCTATGTTGGTGTTTTGGGTTCGCTTTGGAATGATAGTGAAGAACGTGGTGTTTATAAAACAATTGATGGTGGAAAAACGTGGAATAACATCTTATATCTTGACACTTCGACTGGTGCTGCTGATGTAATTATGGATCCTAAGGACCCAAATACATTATATGCTTCAATGTGGCAGTTTAGGCGCAGCGCTTGGGGGTTTAACTCAGGTGGACTCAATAGTGGGCTGTATAAATCGACCAATGGTGGTGCCACTTGGAGTAAAGTTCACAACGGTTTTCCTTCTGGGGAACTTGGTAGAATTGCCATTGCTATCGCGCCAAGTGATAACAATATTCTTTATTCAGTATTAGAAACAGAAGATAAAACGAAAAACGGTTTATGGAAATCAACAAATGCTGGACAATCCTGGGAGCATCTAAATAATGATTTTGGATTGGTAGTACGTCCATTCTATTTCTCTCGAATTACTGTTGATCCTAAGAATCCCGACATTGTTGTTAAAGCAGGATTAAGTGGCTCTATTAGTCGAGATGGTGGAAAGACCTTTAAGAACCTAGGCGATATGCATAGCGATATTCACGACATTATTTTTGATATTAATAACAGTGATGTTATTTACTCTGGAACAGACGGAGGGGTATATCGTTCTTGGAATGGCGGGGCTACTTTTGAAATAGTTGAAAACCTTCCCCTATCTCAGTTTTACCATATCAGTGTTGACGATGCTGAGCCATATAATGTATACGGAGGATTGCAGGATAATGGTTCTTGGTACGGCCCTTCTTCCTCTCCTGGAGGCGTAAATGCTCGTGATTGGAATAGCGTAGGATATGGAGATGGATTTAGAGTTTTAAAGCATCCTACAAAAAATATTGTCTATTCAGAAATGCAGGGCGCGGAAAATGTTTGGCGCTATGATGTTGATAAGAATAGAACAAAAACCATTCAACCCTTGCCAAAGAAAGGTGATGCAAAGCTTCGTTTTAATTGGAACGCACCAATGGCAGTAAGCGCACATGTTCCTGATCGTTTCTATATGGGAAGTCAGTTCCTGCATAGATCTGATGATATGGGAGACAACTGGGAAATAATTTCACCTGATTTGACGACCAATGACAAATCAAAACAAGACCAATCTAAATCAGGAGGGCTTTCAGTAGACAACAGTGGTGCAGAGAATCACACAACAATATTTACAATTGCAGAATCTTCCTTAGATCAAAATGTTATTTGGGTAGGAACTGACGACGGAAACATTCAAATTACGACTAACGGAGGAAAATCTTGGAACAACGTGACTCCTAATCTAACCGGGATTCCAAAAAACACTTGGGTGTATCATATTGAGGCGAGCGTCCATAACAAGGGTATCGCTTATGCAGTTTTTGACGGACATACCTCTGGAGACATGAAACCATATGCAATAAAGACTTTGGATTATGGCACGACTTGGAAATCAATAATTTCCGAAGACATTAATTCTAGGGCTTTTGTTAGAAGTATTCAGGAGGATTATGTAAACGAAGATTTGTTATTTTTAGGAACTGAATTTGGGTTGTACGTTACCATTGATGGCGGTAAAAATTGGTCGCATTTCACCAACAATATGCCTTTGGTTGCCGTTCATCACGTGGAACTTCAGAAACAAACCAACGATATAGTAATGGGAACTCACGGAAGAGGGGTCATCATTATCGATGATATTAGTCCATTGCGAGAATTAAATCAAGAAGTATTGGCAAAAAAACTACATTTCTTCGACACCAAACCTTTTACAATGACCGAAGAAAGTGGATTTTCGGGAAGCTTCGGGGCGGAAACACAATTTGTTGGAAACAACAAAAGTACGGCGGCTCGTATTGTCTATTATCTTAAGAAAAGACATACGTTTGGTAAAATGAAGATGGAAGTTCAAGACATGAAAGGTAAAAAGGTAACTTCCTTAGACGCTCGAAAATCAAAAGGAATTAATGTCGTGAGTTGGAATTTTAATATCGCTAATCCTAAAATGGCCGCTGCCAAGACACTGGCCTTTGGAGGTTTTACCTCGCCAAGAGTTCCTGCTGGGAAATACAAAATTGTGTTAACAAAAGGAAAAGAGATTTTTGAAAAAATCATAGAAACAAAGTACGATGAGAATTCAATTTCCACCTTAATTGAACGTAAAGAACAGGAGGCGCTTACTCGTACTTTATACGATATGGTTGAAGACCTTGCTTATATGGTTTATAAATTGGGAGAGACTCAAAAAATGACTCAGACAGTAATTGAATCAAGCCCTAAAGGAAAAAAGCAAGCCGAAAAACTATACGATGCCCTAGAGGAATTACGAAAAGATTTGGTGGTAACTACTGGTGACCACTACGTGGCGTCTGCCGAACCTGAACTAAGAGAAAAAATGGGGAAACTCTATAGTAGTGTTGCTTCTGCTTATGATAGAGTCTCTGGAACGCATAAACAGAATTTTGAACTAATTTCTGAAGCCTTTGAGGACGCAGAAAGACGTTATCAGACCATAATGAATAAGGAAGGAAAGAAATTTAACACCATCCTCGAAAAAAACCAAATAGCAAAACCAGAATTACAATCAAAAGAAGACTTTTTGAAAAAGAATTAACCTTATAATACCTGGAATCCATACCCTCTTATATTATGAAAGTAAGAGGGTTTTTGCTTCAGAAACAATTGTTAAAAACAGGTTTATAACTAATTGGAGATCAAAAAAAATGAAGTATCGATTTTCCTACTTTTAATAAAACCCAAAGTTATGGAAACCCGAGACACCACACTTTTATTGATTCGCCCCGAAATACCTTCGACACTAGGGTATTCATCAATGTCTGCAGATGAATCGTTTCAGAATAAAACACTTCGCCCAGTAATAAAATTGCAAAATGATCTTTTGGTAGCTGTTTTCAAAAACTACGCTAGGAAGCATAAGAACGTATTTTATGAACTTCCAATAGATAAAAGGTTAGATTATATTGAGAATGCCATTCATAAGGATATGAAATTTCGAAATTCGCTAAAAGGAATTGTTATTGGACAGTTTACTATGGCTGAATATGGGCTATACATTCAAAATTCTTCCTCATTGAACAAGCGAATGATGCAAATTGTAAAAGAGCGAATTAAAAGTAATATTCAACTATTGGAATACGAATGTACTCATTAGAAAATCATTTTTCTATCAAAGAAACACCATTGAGGTCCGTTGTTAAAACCTCACTCATATAATCGAAAAATGGACGTAAAAGTTTGTAGTGGTCTAGTAAATTGTCCTTAAAATCCTCGGAAAAAACTTCGGCGTCACTAAATTTATGCACCACAAAATAGCTCTTAAGCCTTATTAAATCAATATTGACATCTTCTTTACTGAAACCCTTAGGAGCCGTTTTTACCGTATATATTTGATCAAATCCACCAAACGCCTTATGAAAATCTTTTTGTGCTAAAATCTTACGAATTTCTGAAGCATCCATTTCAAATTCTCTTCTAATTCGAAGTAAGTCGGCTGGCTCTGGACCAAAAAAGCCACCCGCCATTGCAGAATTACCTGGTTCCAGTCTCAAATAATAGCCGCCTCTTCTAAGTGCTCCTGCCCTAATAAAACTGGCGCTTCTATGCCCATTATATGGAGTTTTATCTTTACTAAATCGAACATCCCTATTGATGCGAAACACCTTCAGTTTAGAAATCTCATCTGTGACATTAAGACCCGATTCAATTCCACCATAAAACTTCTTGAGTTCCTTCTCACCCATTAAGTATTCCTTTTTATGTTCTTGCATCCAATCTCGATGATTATTTTTTTTAAGTTTTTTAAGGAATTGAAAGGAAGACTTAGGTATGGTCATATTCATAATTTCGGATTGATAAATTATATAGTATGAAATTACAAAAAGTTATGACTACTTACCAATAGCAAAAGTCCCCATTTTCAAAAAGCAATAGAAAATCCGTATATTTAGTGACAACCAACCTGTCTAACATAGCAGGCCTTAAAACCAATCAAAATGACATCAACAAACAAACCCCAAGCCTGATCTTTTGGATCATTGTTGTAGTTGCCTTTATTTGGAACGGCATGGGAGTCATGGCTTACCTGGCTCAGGCTTATATAACCGATGAGACAAAAGCTCTTCTACCTGAGGCAGAACAAGCTTTGTACAATGATATTCCTGCTTGGGCAACTAGTGGCCTTCGCAATTTCTGTATTTGGTGGAATACTAGGATGCCTAGCACTTTTATTACGAAAGAAATGGGCCACTCCCTGTTCATTACCTCATTTATTGGAATTTTAGTCCATCTCTGCTACAATTTCTTTGTGAGCGGTGCCATGGAAGTCTATGGTCCGGGAGGAATGATTATGGTATTGGCTATAGGGGCCTTTTTTTTAATCTGGTACAGCAAGAAATCTGCGGCCAATGACTTGCTCAATTAGACTATAAAATATAAAGGGCTGGGTACTAATAAATCTGGCCCTTTATATTTTAAAGCCTAATGCCCAATTTGATTTTATATGTTTAAAACAATGTTGAAAACATATATATCAATTCATTAAAAAAAAGTAAGAATTTTCATAGATTTGTTTCAGTAGGAATGTGCCATTGTAACTCATTGTAACTCATTGTAAATTAGGGATTTCCTTAAATGAAAAAATTTTTAATCGCGTTTACCGTTTTTTTAGTCTGGTCCTTTTTTGGATTGTGGCTATATTCTTGGTTTCAGACCGAAGATCAACCTTTAGTTTTAGGTAATGAGTTGGCCGAAAATATTGCGAATGATACATCTGGAGTTACTTCCAAGAAAACTGAAACCGATATAAAAAAAAACGAAGTGACTTCGACCTTAGATTCTCTTAAAGGAATCGATACACTTTCCACAAATATTGAAGTTAAACTTTCGGGCCTGAAAGGTATTACCGGAGATGGTGATACAATCTTTATGTTTAGAGGTGGTGTTTCTATACTTGAAAATAGTAGTGAAATATTCATTCCTGAAACCATTACAGATTTCAAGTATAAAACAAACACCTATCTTTTGGAACATCCTAATACAGAGATTCATATAAATTCGCTTTATAGCGCTTCGGAAAATTTTGAATCGCCCAACTTGGGTATTCAGAGAGGAAAAAAAATAAGGGACGCTCTTTTAAGCGTTGGTGTCCCGAAAGAAAGAATTGTTATTAAATCAATAATTAAGAGAATTGATTTCGATGAGGAGGGCTTTTATAACAATAGTGTGTCCATTACCTTTAAGCCGTTGAATATAGAGCGAGTCAATAACCTAAAAACAAAACTCCCTGAGACTAAAATTGTCTATCCTAGATTTTCCAATTCTGGAATTCTTATCAACGGAAATTTAAAAAATCTGTTAGCCGAGATCAAGGAAATTGTAAACGATCATCCAGAGGTGAAGGTTGAACTTATTGGACATACAGACAATATTGGAAATAATGTAGACAATTACAAAATGGCATTGAACTATGCGAAGCAGGTAGAGTGGTATTTGGTTGCAAAGGGAGGAATTAGAAACTCTATGATAAAGGCTTCGTCAAAAGGAGAAGAAAATCCTATTGAAGATAATAGTTATAAACAAGGAAGAAATGCAAACAGGAGAATCGAAGTAGTATTCTATTAAAATTAGCAATGACCGAACTGACAGAATTTATAAATACACTTCCAGAATACCTAGGCATCTTCATGCTAATGCTTAGCACATTTATTATTGGATATTTTTCTGTCTGGTGGTTTCAGAAATTGAATTATAAATCGCTTATTTCTAGACTTAAGAATGAAGTTAATGAGTCCATTATCCAAAAAAGCGTAAATGATATTGATACAATTTTCACGGAAATAAAACCTAAGATTATTGAGGTAATAAAGAACGCACAGAAAGAGATATTATTCTCCTCTTCTTCACCACAAAAAACCGCAGAAAAAACTCGGACTAGTTTTGTCTCTTATAATAAATCTAAACCCGAACTGGATTTTGATAGTTTTGGTTATGCAGATGAATACAATAAGGATGACCTAACCCTTGTAAAAGGTGTTGGTCCATATATTGAACAAAAGTTAAACGAAATTGGTATTTATAATTACGAACAAATTAGCAGACTAAGGGAATCCGATATTCGTATTATTACTGACCTTATTGACTTCTTCCCCGGAAGAATCGAACGTGATGACTGGGTGGGTCAAGCCGGAGCGCTTAAAGAACACTAAATAATCCTATATGCAATTAGCAACACTCGATTGGATTCTCATCGTTTCATTTTTCGTTATATTCCTAATTATCGGCTTCCTTGTAGCTCGAAAAGCCGGTCGAAACACTCAAGAATTTTTTCTATCAGGGCGCAATATGCCCTGGTGGCTATTGGGAATTTCAATGGTCGCCACGACATTTTCTGCTGACACTCCAAACTTAGTAACCGATATTGTTCGCCAAAATGGTGTTTCAGGAAACTGGGTATGGTGGACGTTTCTAATTACTGGAATGCTTACTGTCTTTGTTTACGCTAAGCTTTGGCGTCGTTCCAAGGTATTAACGGATCTTCAGTTTTATGAGTTACGTTATAGTGGGAAAGAGGCTGCCTTTTTAAGAGGATTTAGAGCAATTTACTTAGGTGTTTTTTTTAATGTTATGATTATGGCATCCGTTTGTTTGGCCGCTATAAAAATTGGAGGAATCTTATTTAACCTTGCTCCTTGGGAATGTGTCCTTTATGCGTCAATTATTACAGTTGCCTATAGTTCATTTGGTGGATTAAGAGGTGTGATCTTTACTGATTTCTTACAGTTTATAGTTGCTATGATAGGTTCTATTTGGGCTGCTTATTATATAGTAAATATGCCAGAGATTGGTGGACTTCAAAATTTGCTAGCTCATGAAAATGTTTCTGATAAACTTAATTTCCTTCCAGATTTCAATGACACAAAATCACTATTAGTATTGCTTATTATTCCAATAGCAGTACAATGGTGGAGCGTCTGGTATCCTGGGGCTGAACCAGGAGGTGGTGGTTATGTTGCACAGCGAATGCTTTCCGCTAAGGATGAGAAAAATGCAATTGGAGCAACCTTGCTTTACAACATTATGCATTATGCATTACGTCCTTGGCCCTGGATTCTTATTGCATTGGCATCCCTAGTGCTATATCCAGAATTATCTGATATTGGAAGAGAATTCCCAAATGCCGTGTTAGGGCATGATCTAGGATACCCAGCTATGCTCACAAACTTACCTGCTGGTTTGCTAGGACTAGTAGTTGCATCACTTATTGCCGCCTTTATGAGTACAATTTCGACCCACCTCAACTGGGGTTCTTCTTACATTGCACTAGATTTTTACAAGCGTTTTATGAAACCTGAAGCTTCTGAAAAAGAACTCGTTTCTGTTGGACGTATTTCCACTGTCGTTTTAATGGTGTTTGCCGCCTTGTTAGCCTTGGCTCTGAGTAGTGCCTTAAGCACGTTTGCGATTTTATTACAAATTGGAGCGGGAACCGGTCTTATATTTATTCTTCGATGGTTCTGGTGGCGTATAAATGCCTATAGTGAAATTACGGGAATGGTTGTTTCCTTCATTGTTGCGTTATTTTTTGAATTCACTGATTTAGGTTTGGAGGATTATGAAAAATTGATTTATGGAGTGGCTATTACTACTATTAGCTGGATAGTTGTCACGCTAATCTCCCGCCCTACTGACACCAAAACCTTATCCAACTTCTATAATGCTATTACACCCTACGGAAATGGCTGGAAACCATTTAAAAAGCTCGCTGCAGCAGAAAACATTGAACTTAAAACCTCCAACGATGCTTTTACTATCGATCTTGCCTCCATGCTCCTAGGAATTCTATCCGTTTATTCTGCGCTATTCGCGACTGGATATGTTATCTATGGAAATACGTTCGGAGCAACTGTTCTTATTATTATTGCTGTTGTATCTGCCTTTATTATTTTCAAACTCTGGAAAAAGAAATAAACAACATTCTTTATTTTAGAAATATTCCGTCAATTTTTGGTTAGAATATTGCTACATTTATTGAGCTAACAACTAAAAACCAAAAAAGATGAAAACACTGATACTACCAGTTCTTGCCCTATTCTTTACAAGTATGGTTGCTCAAGGCCCTCCCATTTTTGATTCTAGTATGGCAATCACTGGTTATGGAACTATTGACTCTCCGTTTGGTGAAGAAGTTGACAAAATAATAGATGGAGACATCAATACCAAGTTCCTTGACTTTGTATTGGCGGATGGAATGGGCTTTATTGTGGATCTTGGGGGGACATCTACCGCCGTACATATTATTGAATTAACCACCGCCAATGACTTTCCTGTTCGTGACCCAATTGATTTTATTGTCGAGGGATCAGTTGATGGAACTAATTATTCTTTGGTTGATACTGGTACTGTAATTTGCATTAATGAGCGATTCGAGTCTAGACTTTTTAGTATAACAAATTCGACTGCTTATTCTCATTATTGTATAGATTTTTCGGTCCCTTGCGACCCAAGTGGTGGGTGGTACCGGAATTCCTAGTATCCAACTTGCCGAAGTACAGCTTTATGAAATGGAACTGGGAATTGACAACAACCAGTTAACTTTAGATGATTTAACAATTTCTCCAAATCCAAACAAAGGATTATTTATTCTTAACTATTCAGGAGAATACCCAATAGAAGAAGTGAACATTGTAAACATTTCAGGTCAAGTTTTATATAAAGAAACCGTCAATAGCCTAAGTGAAATGGTATTAGACCTTTCAACTGAAACTCCTGGGTTGTATTTTGTTCAGATTCAAAATGGGAAATCAACAGTTACCAAAAAAATCATTGTACAATAATCATAATTTTATAAAACAAAAAACCCGCTTCAAAAAATGAAGCGGGTTTTTTGTTTTAATCTTTCTTTCTAGTTATTTCCTAAAATCAGCGGCATACCACTATCCCCTGAACCTATAACAATTACTTTCGTATTAGGAGATTCGGATAGCTTTATTGTGGCATCGATACCTTTATCCTGAAGAATTTTATCGGTAAGAGAAGCGCTCAGTATTCGATTTGATTCAGCTTTACCCTCAGCTTCAATAATTACCTTCTCGGCTTCTTTTGCCGCAGTTACAAGTCTAAACTCATATTCTAAAGATTCCTGCTCTTGACGTAGCTTACGTTCAATCGCCTCTTTAATAGTATTAGGTAGGGTAACATCACGCACAAGCACTTCGTTTAATTGCACGAATTGTTTTTCTAAAATCGTTTTTGTTTCAGCAAATATTTCATCCTGAATAGCATCCCGTTTACTCGAATATAATTGCTCTGGCGTATAACGCCCAACAACGCTTCTCGCAGCACTTCGAATTGCTGGCTGAATAACACGTTGCAAATAATCTTTCCCAAGTGATTGATGCAAATTACCTAGGTCCTTATAAATAGGCTCATACCAAGCCGAAGCATCAATTTGAATTTCTAATCCGTTAGATGAAAGAACTTTCATCTTCTCAAAAAGCTCTTGTTGACGTACTTCATAAACAAATACTTTATTCCAAGGTGCTACTATATGGAATCCTTCACCCATCGGTGGTTCATCAACTACTACGCCTTCTCCAAAGGTCTTAAAAAGTACTCCTGCTTCTCCAGAATCGATAGTAACTGCAGATTTTGCGAGTAAAATAACAAGCAGGATCAAAACAATGATCACTGGTATTCCAATTTTAGGTAATTTTTCCATGTTGATGTATTTAAATGTTAGATAAGTCCGTTGTATTTTCTAATAAACCATTCGGCGGTTAGAAATAGAATAATCAATGCAAGCAAGTATTTCCAATCGATTAAAGGTACTACTTTTTGTTCGCTTTTTTGGATTTGTTGATACCTGTTATCTTCTAATAAATTGCTTAACAAATCTCTTGTTTCAGTGATATAAAAAGCCCTTCCATCTGTATTAGTCGCAACCTTCTCTAGTTTCGTTACGTTGGCATTTAAAAATTGTTGTTCCACATTAAAATCCAATATGGTAAAACTGCCGCTACGAGCTACCGCTTCATTTGTAACCGATACGGTATATTTATATTCTCCCGCCCTCAAGGTGTTTAAGTCTACCTCAAAAGAGTTATTCTTTAACAACAATGGAAAGGTCCTTATAGCATCCGTTTCCTTATTAACCACATTTATTGATAGAGAAGCTCGAGAATCAAACACGAAATTTTGATCGAAATACTGAGCCGAAATTTTTATTGGATTATTATTGTAATAAAAGGTCTCGCTATTAACCTCTAGCCTACTTCGTCTTTTGTTTGAAGCCAAATATTGAACTAGCTTCCCAATAAAGTTATCAAAGTCTTCAAAGTTATTTGTATCTAAAAACGATTGTGCTCTCCATTTCCAAATACCTTCGCCATCCCAAATCGCATTACGCACTCCGTTAAGCTCCATAGTGGCGAGCAAGGGAGACTCACTTCTAAATCCGGCAACAACCTGCTCAAAAATCACCTCATGCGGAACTTCAATATTGAGTCCCCCGAATAAAGTCTTTAATGGTCTATATCCCTCAAAACCAATATCTTCAAGAGTAAAAGTTCCATAATTTAAGTTCAACAAGCCAGAGACATCTTCTGTTTGGTTAGAGGCCTCCTTATTATAGTTCTTCTGTATTCTATTCAGAAAATTCCAATCGGTTTGCAAACCGCTTATTACGAAACTATTCTTCTTCAATTTTTCTAATTCTGAATAAACAGCGGTGAAACTACGATCTGGCTGATATAGCAGAATAAGTTGATAATCATTTAAAAGCTTAACAGCTTCCGAAGGCTTTTTAACGGTAGCAGTTCTTTGCTCATTTGTAGTAATTGCCTTTTTTAAAGCGCCTAAATCGGGATGCGTTATTTTACTTACAATTAACACATTAGTTGCTTGATCGATTACCTCTACTGCGAATTGCTTTACATTATTAGTTTTGTTTTTTTCATCCTCCAATGGCAGAATTTGCGCTGAGTACCGTTGCAGTCCTACTGTCGATGCTGAAAGTGTGAACGAAAGCGTAACAGCATTATCTTTCTTAGAAAAGGAAATATTCTCGCGATGGACAATTACATTATCACGTTTTACAATGAATTGAGAAGTAATAGAATTAGTCCCGCTATACACCAAAATCACTTCAACAGGAAATTGATTTTTTAGAAAAGCATAACGATTTGTATTTAATTGCTCAATTTTTAGATCGATATACTTGATAGAGTCTCCAAGAATAACGGGATACACTTGGTTCTTGAAAGTAGCCGAAGAAAACTCATAATCACTTCCTAAGGTTTGATTCCCGTCTGATATGAGCATTGTTGGTGCAATTTCATTCTTAAATAATTCGTCAACAGAAGTAAGTGCTTTCGATATATTGGTATTTCTTTCTGAAAACGATAAAGAGTCACTATCACTAAAATCACTTCCGAAGGAAAAAAAGGAAAGGTCAAACTTATCATTCAACGCCTCATTCTCTCTGAGCTCCTGGAGTAAAGCTTCAACCTTATCTTTCTGTTTTAATTCTTGTATAGAAGCCGAGTTATCAACCAATATTGGGAGTTTAGGCTTTTCTATGGAATACGTTTCACTCTTAAATTTCGGATTGATAAGGAGCAAGAGGAGCGAAAAAAGTGTAAGGAATCGAAGTGCTCCGAACACCCACTTTAATGAACCCGTATACCTGGTCTTATAGCCATACATAAACAAAGCTATGGCTAAAGAGATTACGCCCGCAATTATGATATATAGAATAGTTTCTGCAGTCATAGATGGTTGCGATGTTTATTTAAATCGCATATTGAACATCGTAAATCGTATATTAAGTAAGCATTCCTCCATCAACATTTAGAACCTGTCCTGTTATATAAGAGGACAAGTCACTTGCAAGAAAAACACAAGCGTTAGCTATATCATCTGGAGAACCGCCGCGCTTCAAAGGAATTGCGTTCCTCCAGCTCTGAACTGTTACTTCGTCCAATTTACCTGTCATTTCGGTTTCGATAAAACCAGGGGCAATGACATTACATCGAATATCTCGAGAACCTAATTCTAATGCTACGGATTTAGAAAAGCCAATTATTCCAGCTTTGGAAGCAGCATAATTGGTTTGACCTGCATTTCCCTTAACTCCCACCACAGAACTCATATTAATGATTGAACCCTTTCGCTGTTTTAGCATGGTACGTTGGACAGCTTTGGTCATATTAAAAACTGACTTTAAGTTTACTTCAATTACTTTATCAAAATCCTCTTCAGACATACGCATTAAAAGGTTGTCCTTTGTAATTCCCGCATTATTAATAAGTATATCAATACTTCCAAAATCTTCCATCACCTTAGCACCCAGAGCTTCAGAATCACTATAACTAGCAGCATCACTTTGATACGCCTTTACCTTTACTCCTAGCTTGGAAACTTTGATTGCCAAGGTTTCTGCAGCTTCCGAAGAAGAACTATAAGTAAAAGCAACATTTGCTCCGTGTTTAGCAAATATTTCAACAATGCCTTTCCCAATACCACGACTTCCTCCAGTGACAATGGCCGTTTTACCTTCTAATAATTTCATAATGCTTGATTGTTTTTAGTAATAAAATCAAATATAATAAATCGTCTTGGGTTCTCCATAATTCCAAGCCTTATGAATTTTTCACAAGGCTTGGAATTATTTTTTTGGATAGATTATCCTAAAACCTCAGCTATTTTTTTTCCAATTTCGGCAGGAGAATCTACTACGTGAATTCCACATTCACGCATAATTTTTTTCTTAGCCTGTGCGGTATCATCACTTCCACCTACGATGGCACCAGCATGACCCATGGTTCGCCCTGCAGGGGCAGTTTCACCAGCAATAAAGCCAACAATAGGTTTTTTACTTCCACTTGCTTTATACCATTGTGCAGCGTCTGCTTCTAATTGCCCTCCTATTTCACCTATCATAACAACAGCTTCAGTCTCTGGGTCGTTGATAAGTAACTCCACGGCTTCTTTAGTTGTAGTTCCTATAATTGGGTCTCCTCCAATACCTATCGCAGTTGTAATTCCTAATCCTTGTTTTACAACTTGATCCGCCGCCTCATAAGTTAAAGTTCCAGATTTAGAAACAACTCCAACCCTTCCCTTCTTGAAAACAAAACCTGGCATAATACCAACCTTAGCTTCACCGGGTGTAATCACTCCAGGGCAATTTGGTCCCACCAAACGGCAATCTTTATCTTTAAGGTAGTCCGCAGCTTTTATCATATCTGCTACTGGAATACCTTCGGTAATTGTAATAATCACTTTAATCCCGGCATTCGCAGCCTCCATAATCGCATCGGCAGCAAAAGCTGGAGGTACAAAAATAATGGTTGTATCGGCTCCAACTTTATTCACGGCCTCTTCAACTGTATTAAAAACAGGCTTATCCAGATGGATTTGACCTCCTTTTCCTGGTGTCACACCACCAACAACATTAGTTCCATACTCGATCATTTGTCCAGCGTGAAAAGTACCCTCACTACCCGTAAAACCTTGAACAATTATTTTTGAATCTTTATTAACTAAAACACTCATTGCGTTTATTATCTATGAATTATTATTAAATCAAATTTAGACCGATGATCATTGCTATTGATAAGACGCAAAGATCGGCGGCAAATATACTCTTATTTAGTCAAATTTTTGGTCTTTTTTATACCTTAACTCTATGGTAAGATTCTGTAGTATCGTCCTTATCGGTAACGGGCTGACTTACTTGATATCCTCTATATAATTTTTCGTCTTTCACTTCCCAAATTGCAATAAAATGAGCAATACCTAATTCTTCATCTGGATTTTCAATTGTCCTAACATAATACTTATAACGAATGGTTACGTTATTATCATCTGCTAATAAGTGACTTACCTCAATTCGCAAATCAAAATAGGTACGCCTTATCTCCGAAAAGAAACCTATTAAGTCATCTGTGTTCATTATAGTTAACCCATCATCACTATTCCATATCAATACCAAATCTGGATGAAAAAACTCTTCCAATACCGTATCGTCTTTAAGAATGTCAGATCTATAAAAATCTCTTACTACTTCCTTTGAACTTTTACCCATTACAGTTTATCTAGTTTGTCAATAATGTCTGGAATTAATCTAATTGAAGCTAATTCTTTATACTTTTTTCTGAAATCGTCCGCAGGCGTTCCAAAATACGATTTATGTCCTGGTAAGGATTTACTCACCCCACTTTGTGCAGAGATCACAGCTTTTTCACCTATGGTTACTCCACTAGTAATTCCAACTTGTCCCCAAATTGTAACAAAATCTTCAATCAAAACACATCCAGCAATTCCAACTTGTGAAGCGATCAAGCAACGTTCTCCAATAATGGTATCGTGCCCAACATGAACCTGATTATCAAGTTTTGTCCCTCTCCCAATAGTTGTTGAAGCGGTCACACCTCTATCGATGGTACATAGCGCCCCTAAATCTACATTATCTTCTATAATAACGTTTCCTCCACTTTTTAATTTATCGAAGCCCTCTGGTCGATTTTTATAGTAAAAGGCATCGGCTCCCAATACGGTTCCCGAATGAATTGTAACATTGTTCCCAATTACTACATTATCATAAATACAAACATTGGAATGAATTAAACAATCATTACCTATTTGTACATTATTTCCGATAAACACATTTGGCTGAATCACCGTATGTTTTCCTATAACCGCCGACTCCGCTATCACAGCACGAGCGGCAATAAAAGGATTAAAGTGATTCGTAAGCCTATTAAAGTCTCTAAATGGATCATCAGAAACTAATAGAGCCTTTCCTTTTGGACAATCAACCTTCTTGTTAATCAATATAATGGTGGCAGGAGACTCAAGAGCCTTATCGTAATATTTTGGATGATCTACAAAAACAATATCCCCAGATCGTACCACATGAATTTCATTCATTCCCAAAACAGAAAGATCTGGATCACCAACATATTCACAATTGATTATGTTAGCAATGTCATCTAGTGTTTGGGGTTTATTGAACTTCATGTGCAATATTACTCTTTAATTCGTTCTTGATAATTTCCTTTATCTGTATCGATACGTATCTTATCACCTTCATTTATAAATAATGGAACATTTACCTCAGCTCCAGTCTCTACAACTGCTGGTTTTGTGGCATTTGTAGCTGTATTACCTTTAACACCGGGTTCGGTAGATGTCACTCGCAGAATCACATGGGCTGGCATTTCAACAGATAGCGGAGCATTATCCTCAGAATTAATAATTACAGTTACAACTTCACCCTCTTTCATCAATTCTGGAGTATCCAATGCTTCCTTTTCCAATTGAATTTGAGAATAGTCTTCCGTATTCATAAAATGATACGTATCTCCCTCATTATATAAAAACTGAAATTTGTGCGTTTCAACGCGAACATCATCAATCTTATGACCTGCTGAGAATGTATTATCTATTACTTTCCCACTAGTAACACTTTTCAATTTAGTACGCACAAAAGCGGGTCCTTTTCCCGGTTTTACATGTAAAAATTCGATGATCTTATAAATATCATTATTATATTTTATACATAATCCTTTTCTAATATCTGAACTTGATGCCATTTATAAAATTTTAATGTTATTATTAATGGCCATTGTTCCGGACCAATCTATATTCTTTTATTTTTTCTGAAATCCTAATTACTAAAATAGCCCTTCATAATTCCTCTCTTCGAATTTTTGATAAACTGAAGGATTTCATCCCTTTCTGGGGTCGCTTCCATTTCGGCTTCAATAATTTCTGAAGACTGAGTGGTATTATGATTCCCTTGATAAAGCAATCTATAAATATTTTGTACTTCTCTAATTTTCTCTGGTGAGAAACCTCGTCGACGTAAACCAATTGAATTGATTCCAACATAAGAAAGAGGCTCTCTAGCTCCTTTTACAAAAGGAGGTACATCCTTACGCACCAACGAACCGCCCGTTACAAAAGCGTGATTACCAATCATACAAAACTGATGCACAGCAGTCATTCCAGCTAAAATCACAAAGTCTCCAACAGTACAGTGTCCTGCCAAAGTGCTATTGTTTGAAAAAATACAATTGTTCCCAACAATACAATCGTGGGCAATATGACAATACGCCATAATTAAACAATTATCTCCAATAACTGTTTTGCCACGGTCAACCGTACCTCTATTTACAGTTACATATTCTCGTATGGTAACATTATTCCCAATTTCCACTGTAGTTTCTTCATCCTGGAATTTCAAATCCTGTGGAATCGCCGAAATAACTGCTCCTGGGAAAATATTACAATTCTTTCCTATTCGAGCACCTTCCATTATTGTAACGTTAGAACCTATCCAGGTTCCATCCCCAATTATAACATTACTATGAATAGTTGTAAAGGGCTCTATCACTACATTCTTGGCGATTTTCGCTCCCGGATGTACATATGCTAAAGGTTGGTTCATTTATATGTTTTTTGTTTTAACAATTTGCGCCATCAACTCTGCTTCGGTCACTAATTTATCATTGACATATGCTTTTCCACTCATATGAACAATTCCCCTTCGAATTGGAGACATTAATTTTAAATTAAAAATAAGGGTATCTCCCGGATTAACTTGCTTCTTGAACTTTACGTTATTAATTTTCATAAAGTAAGTAAGATAATTTTGTGGATCTGGAACCATACTTAATGCTAAAATCCCACCTGTTTGCGCCATGGCTTCAACGATTATAACCCCTGGCATAACGGGTGCTCCAGGGAAGTGACCCACGAAAAACGGCTCATTCATAGTAACATTTTTCAACCCTACTACAGAATCTTCGGCCATTTCAAGAATTTTATCCACGAACAAAAATGGAGGACGATGTGGAAGCATTTCCATTATTTGATTTACATCCTTGACCGGCGGTTTTGAAAGATCGAAAATCGGCACCTTATTTCTGTTTTCGAGCTTAATTTTTTTAGAAAGCTTTTTAGCAAACTCAGTATTTACATGATGTCCAGGTTTATTAGCGATAACTTTTCCTCGAATTCGTGTACCTACTAAGGCTAAATCTCCAATGACATCTAACAATTTATGACGTGCTGCCTCATTAGGATGATGCAAAGTAAGGTTGTCCAAAATCCCGTTTGGTTTTATAGATATCTTATCTTTTCCAAAGGCGGAACGTAATTTCTCCATCGTCTCGGGAGACAACTCTTTGTCAACATAAACAATCGCATTGTTAAGGTCTCCGCCTTTTATAAGCCCATGTTCTAACAACATTTCAATCTCATGAAGGAAACTAAAGGTTCTAGAATCTGATATTTCATCTTTGAAATCCGAAATATGTCTTAGAGAAGCATTCTGTGTACCTAATACCTTCGTTCCAAAATCTACCATTGTAGTAATTTGATACTCATCTGATGGCATTACAATGATTTCGCTTCCAGATTCTTCATCCGTATAAGAAATCACCTCTTTCACTATATATTCTTCTCTAACGGCATCCTGCTCCATGATTCCTGCTTTTTCAATTGCCTCCACGAAGAACTTAGAAGAACCGTCCATAATTGGAGGTTCCGGAGCGTTTAACTCCATAATACAATTATCAACCTCCATACCCACTAAAGCAGCAAGTACATGTTCTGAGGTTTGAATTTTTACTCCTAATTTTTCAAGATTGGTTCCTCGTTGCGTATTGACAACATAATTGGCATCTGCCTCAATTACAGGATTACCCTCAAGATCAACTCTAACAAAGGCGTAACCGTAATTTTCGGGAGCCGGCTTAAAAGTAAGGGTTACCTCCTTACCGGTATGTAATCCTACACCTGTAAGTGCAACTTCATTACCTATAGTACGCTGTTTTCCCATAGAATTATTCATCTTTTAGGTTTTTTTCAAAAGTATTAAATCGATCCATTATTTTAGGGAGATTTTTAAAGTGAACGTAGCTTTTGTTATAGTCGCCATAATTTAAAGCGGGAGACCCTTGAAGTGTTTCATTATCTTTTACGTTTCTACCTATACCGCTCTGCGCCTGTATCTTTACATTATCGCCAATGCTTATGTGCCCAACAATACCCACTTGACCACCAATCATACAATTTTGTCCAATCTTTGTCGATCCCGCTATACCAGTTTGAGCAGCTATAACCGTATTCTCCCCAATCTCCACATTATGAGCTATCTGAATTTGGTTGTCCAATTTAACACCTCTCTTAATAATTGTTGAACCTAGAGTAGCACGATCAATAGTAGTTCCTGCACCAACATCCACATTATCTTCAATAATGACATTACCCGTTTGAGGGACTTTCACGAACTCTCCTTTTTCATTTGGTGAAAAACCAAAGCCATCTGCTCCTACTATTGCTCCACTGTGAACCACACTATTCTTACCAATAACTGTTTCTGAATAAATTTTAGCTCCAGCAAAAACAACTACATTATCAGCTATCGTAACATTGTCCCCAATGTAGACATTAGGATAAACTTTTACATTATCCCCTATCTTTACATTATCTCCTAAATAACAAAAAGCCCCCAGATAGATATTCTCTCCATGAGAAGCACTTTCAGAAATAAAAACTGGTCGTTCAATTCCGGTTTTATTCATTTTAACCTGATTGTAATATTCTAACAACTTTGAAAACGACTTATAGGCATTATCAACTCTAATCAGTGTTGTAGTAATTGGGTTTTCAATAACAAAATCCCTATCAACAATGGTTATTGACGCTTGAGTTGTATAAATAAACGGGGTATACTTTGGATTGGCAAGAAAAGTCAAAGTCCCCTCGCTGCCTTCTTCAATTTTTGCAAGTTTGGACACCTCTACATCTCCATTCCCTTCTACCTCACCTTCCAAAATGCCTGCTATTTGAGCTGCTGTAAATTTCATTAGTTGTTATTGGTTTTGAAAGCTATCGAGCCAAATAGAAAAATTATCCATAGATAAAAACTGTATCCGACTTATTTTCATTCTTGCAAAAATAGAAAAAAAGGATTAGTAATTGCTCTTCGGATAACAGAGATAGTATTTCACTACTTTTTTAGATAGTGCTTCTAAATTTAGTTGATCACTTGCCTTTGCAACATCTACAACTTTTCCCGCCTTGGTGAGTAAATTGATTGTCTCCTTGGTCATATTATACGCTTGATTCGAAATTTCACCTTCAAAGACAAAATAAGATGCTTCGGCTTCAGAAAGTTCATGTCTTTTCATAAGAGCATCTTTTTTTCCCATTAGCTTTTCTGAAGAAATAGGTTTACTTTTTAGTTTGATTTTCAATAAATCACGATTTAGAAGCATTTTCGCGAGGTTGCTCAACACAAAATCTTTGGAATTAACCCAAGATTTCATAGCGGAAATAATATCATAATCATCTAACTTGGAAAAAGTGTCTAGTACATCTTCCGAAAAGTCTTCAAGAGAGATATGGTTCTTTAGAAAAAAAGATAAGGCCTCGCTCGCAGGAAGATCATCTCCCCTTTGTGTTAACTCCTTAGCTCTTTTTAAAACGCGCAGCAATAGTTGTTCAGCAACGAGTCCTGTTTTATGAAGGTATACTTGCCAGTACATCAATCTTCTAGCAACAATAAACTTCTCTACCGAATAAATTCCCTTTTCCTCTACCACTAAATTATCATCGATCACATTTAGCATGGTAATTAAACGCTCGGAATTAACTGTACCTTCAGAAACACCAGTATAAAAGCTATCTCGGCGTAAATAATCCAACCGATCCATATCCAACTGACTAGAAATTAGCTGATGAAGAAATTTTCTTTCATATTCATTCTTGAAAATGGTAATTGCTAGAGTTAATCTATTATTAAATTGTGTGTTTAAATATTCCATAAACAAAAGAGATATATGTTCATGACTCAAGTTTTCAACAATACTATGCTCCATGGCATGCGAGAACGGACCGTGACCAATATCGTGCAATAATATGGCTATGTTAAGTGCTTCTTCTTCCACATCAGAAATCTCGACTCCTTTTAAACGAAGGGTGTGTACTGCTTTTTGCATCAAAAACATAGCACCAAGCGCATGATGAAATCGTGTATGATGTGCACCTGGATATACCAAGTACGACATTCCCATTTGGGAAATTCGTCGTAATCTCTGAAAATAGTTGTGCTCAACTAAATCGAAAATAAGAGAACTAGGTATGGTAATAAAACCATAGATAGGATCGTTAACTATTTTGAGCTTGTTTCTTTGATTCAAACTTTAACTTTTATTTATTACAAACAGATTCACTTTTGAAGGACTTCGGAATTAACTTTGATATATAAATATTTAAGATTCTGAAATCAGAAAAGCCTTCGGCGAACAATAAACAAATATACATATATGAGCGATATAAAAGTACTTTGGGTAGATGATGAAATTGACTTATTAAAACCACACATTTTATTTTTAGAAAAGAGGAATTACAATGTGACAACGGCTCAAAGTGGAACCGAAGCACTTGAAGAAATAAGAAAGCAAAACTTCGACATTGTATTCCTCGATGAGAACATGCCAGGTTTAACAGGTTTAGAAACTTTATCCGAACTTAAAGAATATGAAGCTTCATTACCAGTTGTGATGATTACAAAAAGTGAAGAAGAATATATCATGGAAGAAGCAATTGGATCTAAAATTGCAGACTACCTTATTAAACCGGTAAATCCTAATCAAATACTACTAAGCCTTAAAAAGAATTTGGATCATTCAAGGCTCATTTCTGAAAAGACTACATCAAATTATCAGCAAGAATTTAGAAAGATTGCCATGGATTTATCGATGGTTAACTCCTATGAAGAATGGGCAGATATGTATCAAAAATTAGTGTATTGGGAGTTAGAACTAGAGGGAATTGAAGATTCTGGAATGTTTGAAATCTTAGAGTCGCAAAAAACAGAGGCAAACTTACAGTTTTGCAAGTTCATTGATAAGAATTACCCAAAGTGGTTCGAAAATGGCGCGGACTCGCCTACTATGTCTCATACACTATTTAAAGAGAAAGTCGTTCCTCAACTAAAAGAAAATGGCTCTACCTTATTAGTTGTCGTGGACAACCTGCGTTATGATCAATGGAAAGCATTTGAGCCATTTTTATCAAACTTCTATAAGAAGTCGAGTGAAGAAATGTACTATGGAATTTTACCCACAGCTACACAATATGCGCGTAATGCGATATTTAGTGGGTTGATGCCAAGTGACATGGAGAAAGTGCATCCAGATTTATGGCTTAACGATACTGATGAAGGAGGTAAGAATATGCACGAGGAAGCTTTTTTGAAAGCGCAGCTAAAACGATTAGGGATGCAACTTAATTGGAGCTATCATAAAATATCAAGCCTAAAACAAGGAAAACGTCTAGTAGAGAGTTTCAAAAGTCACAAAGATGAAGATCTTACTGTGGTTGTATACAATTTTGTAGATATTCTATCCCACTCAAAAACTGAAATGGAAGTAATTAAAGAATTAGCTTCTACGGATAAGGCATATAGGTCTTTAACACAGAGTTGGTTTAAGAATTCTCCTTTAATGGAAATTATTCAGCAGGCGGCCCAAATGGGGTTTAAATTAATAATCACGACGGACCACGGTACTATTAATGTAAAAAACCCATCCAAAGTAATTGGTGATAAACAAACCAGCTTGAATCTCAGGTATAAAACTGGAAGAAGCCTAACCTATGAAGATAGAGATGTTCTTGTAGTTAAAGAGCCTAAGAGCATACATCTACCCACAATTAATATGAGTAGTTCCTTCATCTTTGCGAAGGGTGAAATGTTCTTTGCTTATCCAAACAACTATAATCATTATGTAGGCTATTTTAGAAATACGTATCAACACGGAGGGGTTTCTCTTGAGGAAATGGTAATTCCTTTCGCTGTACTTGATCCAAAGTGAAACTCCCAATCACAGCAAGCTGCGGGGTATCTTGTTTAAAACTTAAAAAGTTTTAATTGGGAATATTGTTCTTTCTCTTTTTCACTCCCTTGTTCTTGTATATACTTTTTTACTATTTCTACTGTTGTCCCACCCCCTACTGTACCAATATAACCTCCGTCACTCCAATAAGAACCTCCTCATAATTGTTTCCTGTACTTCAAACACAAAACCATATGATAGCGTATCTGATAAACAAGGGGACTACTGAACTTTAATTCCATCTGATAAAGTTACAGACAAGCTGTAACTTTGGCAAA
>MAAC01016853.1_pt1 | contig 75275 bp, 79 predicted proteins | sample 1115981 | NCBI WGS metagenome assembly MAAC01 (sample SAMN04961126, study PRJNA320927) | seawater metagenome | isolation source: sample BD02T64 sea water enriched with oil for 64 days | place: USA:Gulf of Mexico | collected 2013-07-27
CTCTTTATAATCCATCATCATTAACTTTTTATTAATTGTTTTTGTTGTTCCTGTAAAGTAGCTAACATTTTATCTGAATCTACTAAATATTTAGTCTTAGGAAAATTTCTTTTTAACTTATCGTATGCTTTAATTGCTTCTTTAACACGCAATCCCTTTTTTCTAATAGAACTCTTTAAGGCTAAATCATGTGCGGCTTTAAGCCTGTAATACAAAGCTTCTTCTTTAAACTCTGATCCTAAATAATCTTCTAACAAATTGTCAAATGCCTGTATAGCAGCCGTATAATTTCTTGCAGGATCATATTCTGCAGTTGTATAATACACCTTCGCTATTTCAAAAGCTTTCTTCTGCAATTTATAACGAATCTCTTTATAATATTTATTTGCTTCAGGCATCCTTTTAGAATCTGGATACCCGTCTATAAAAGATTGAAAAGCGTTTAACGCTTTATTTGTATCTGTTGGGTCTAAACTAAATGCTGGAGAAGCCAACATATAGCTATATGCTGATAAATACGCTGATTCTTCTTTTTTAGAACTCTTTGGATAATTATGTGTAAACCTATTAAAATAATACCCAGCTAAATCATAGTTCTTTGTATTAAAATTAGATTGAGCAATCATGAACTGAATTCTCTCCATTTGAGGTTTCCCAGTATAGGCAGCAGTAATTTTCTCAAATAAACTTAAAGCTTTATTATACTTCTTTGCTTCATATTGTTTGGTTGCCATAGCGTATTGTTCTTCTACGGTTCCCTTATTCAATACTTTTTGATACTCACCACAAGAAGCAAAAAGTAATCCTACAACAGCAATATATATTAAATTCTTCATTTTAAACATTTGGCAAAAATAGTGATTAATTATGGATTATTAAAACGATTTTATCCTAGTAAAATTGTTTAGCGCAAGAAACCATAAAAACCCTTAAATGATTCTTATAGTTTTACTAAAAGTTTGTTAATCTTAAACTTGTGGTGGCGCTGGATTAGTAATTAATAGTTTGATGTCATTATCAAACAAATAAAACCCACTCTTATCGTCTCCAATTAAATTGATTTTATCTAAAATATTTCTAGCCAAAGCTTCTTCCTCTATTTGCTCTGAAACATACCATTGTAAAAAATTATGAGTTGCATAATCTTTTTCCTGTAATGAAACATCTACCAAGTCATTAATCGTTTTTGAAACCATTACTTCGTGGTTAAATAAATTTTGAAACATGTCTTTAAACGAACCAAATTCTGTTGGAGGAGCAGAAAGCTGAGAAACTTTTGCATGTCCACCACGTTCATTGATAAATTTAATCAGCTTTAGCATATGTTCTCTTTCTTCATCAGAATGTGCGTACATAAATTGCGAAACCCCTTCAAAACCTAGGTTTTCTGCATAAGACGCCATCGCTAAATAAACCTGTGATGATTCTGCTTCTATTGTTACCTGCTTATTTAATGCTTCTTCTATCTTTTTTGACAACATACCTTTTTAATTAAAAATTGTCTACAAAATTAGTAATTTCTTTTTGTAATTCCTCAGAAGCTTTCACTAAAGGTAAACGAACCTCATCTGAAGTAATATTAAGTTGCTGTAAAACAGCTTTTATCCCTGCTGGATTATTTTCTGCAAAGATTAAATCTATTGCCCCCATTAATCTAAAATGTTGTTGATATGCTTCAGATGCTTTTCCTTGTAAACCTAAGTTAATCAACAAAGAAAACTCTTTAGGAAACGCTTGACCAATAACTGAAATTACGCCAGATGCTCCAGCTAATGTAACCGTTAATGCCAAGTCATCATCACCTGAAATAATTAAAAAATCTTTCGGTTTATTTTTTATCAACTCTAAATATTGCTGCACATTGTTACCTGCTTCTTTAACCGCTATTACATTTTCAAAATCATTTGCCAAACGAATTGTTGTTGATGGCTCCATGTTTTTTGCTGTTCTACCAGGAACATTGTATAAAATAATTGGCTTAGGAGAGGCCAAAGAAATTGCCTTAAAATGCTGATAAAACCCTTCTTGGGTTGGTTTACTATAATAGGGAGCAACAGACAACACAGCATCTATTTCTGTTAAATCTGTAGCTTGTAATTCACTTACCACAGACACAGTATTATTACCTCCTATTCCTAAAACCAATGGCAACCTTTTGTTATTAGCCTTTGCAATAACTTCAATAATCTCTTTTCTTTCTTCTTTCGTTATTGTTGCGCTCTCTCCTGTAGTTCCATTAATAACTAAATAATCTATTCCATTATCAATATTAAACTCAACTAATTTTATCAAGGCTTCAAAATCAACTGTTTTATCTGATTTGAAAGGTGTAACCAACGCGACTCCAGTACCAACAAATTTCTGCATTATTCTTCTTTTTAATTTTATGAGTACAAATTTATAGCTTTATTAAGCGTATTAGCTAGTAAAGTAAGGTTAAAATTGTTCTAAAAATAAATTACAACTAAATAAACTGAGTTGTTATATTTCAAACTACATGTTATATTTTATGTAGAATTTCTAAATATTTTTTAATCACTTCAATAAAACTATCAATATTATTCGGTTGCTCGTTCACAACTAGATCGTACAATTTATCATTCACTTTTGCAAAACCAATTTTAAAAGTTGCATTAGATTTTAATGTTGCAAACTCTAAATACAAGTTCTTCTCATTAAAATACCCAATCAATAAATCAAATGGGTTTTCTAAAAAACTTTCTAAACTTAGATCTTTCACCTTCCCTTTCCTATCAAAATCATTTTCTGAAAAATGCTTATAACTAATTGAATCCGATTTTTTAAATTTTCTAAAAGCATAGATATGAACGTTTCGTACAGATTTAAAATTACTTTTTATTTCATTTACAATATCCAATTCAGAAGAAAGGGTATTCGTTGTTATAACTGCTACAGAATGAATTTCTTTAGAAACAGGTGTTCTTACTTCAGGCATTTTATGTAGCTTTTTTTGAAAGCTTCTATATAAAGATTGTTCTTTAAGTTTTCCTAATAGCATAAAGTTCTATTCTGTAAAATTGTATATTCGCTCTTCACAAATTTAACTAAAAAAAATGTCTACAACATTTAAAAATTTTGTTTTCCTTTTATGTTTGAGCAGCTTGCTCTATTCTTGTAAAGAAGACACCTATGTTATTACCAAAATAACTACTAAAACCATTGCTGTAGATACCACAATAACTTCAAAAGAGAATATAACCAACATTATTACTCCATATAAAGAGAAGATGATTAAGGAAATTAATACTGTAATTTCTTATGCCCCAAAAGAATTAACCAGAACAGATGGTAAACTAGAAAGTAGTTTAGGTAATTTATTAGCTGATTTAACATATAAAAGAGCGAACCCCATTTTTAAAAAACAAACAGGTAAAAACATTGATTTCTCCATGTTTAATTTTGGCGGAATACGAGCTGGAATCCCTGCAGGGGATGTACGTAATAAAAACGCTTTCGAATTGATGCCTTTTGAAAATATTTTAGTCGTTGTAGAATTAAGCGGACAAAAAATAACAGAATTAATTACATATTTAGTAAAAAGCAACACCGCACATCCATTATCAAAAAATATTGAGTTAACGATTACTGAAAATGGGTACGAACTATACATAAACAATAAAAAATTTGACAACAGCAAAAGCTATTTTGTGTTGACATCTGATTATTTGCAAAGCGGTGGTGACAACATGACGTTTTTTAAAAAACCAATACAACGCATTAGCTTAGAATATAAAATGCGGGATGCAATTGTTGACTATTTTAAGAGTGTAGATACTTTAAGGAGTTGTTTAGATCAACGTTTTAAAAGAAAGTAAAATGGATAGAAGAAAATTTATACAGCAATCAACTGCAGCAGCTTCTTTAACTGCAATTGGAGGACTAACATTACCTTCTTTTAAAACAGAAAAGAAGAAACATATTACCATTTTACACACCAATGACACGCATAGTCATTTAGAACCTTTTGAAGCTTCTCATTACAAATATGCAAATAAAGGTGGTGTTGCAAGAAGAGCTACTTTAGTAGAAAGCATCAGAAATGAAAACCCAAACACCTTACTTTTAGATGCAGGAGATATTTTTCAAGGAACACCGTATTTCAATTATTTTGGAGGAGAGTTAGAATTTAAATTAATGAGCATGCTAAAATATGATTTAGCAACTTTAGGCAATCATGATTTTGATAATTCGATTGATGGATTCTATAAACAATTACCCAATGCTAAGTTTAATTTTGTTTCTGCTAATTACGATTTTAAAAACACCATTCTAAACACCCATGTAAAACCATATCAGACCTTTGTCAAAGACGGAATAAAAATTGGGGTTTTTGGCCTTGGAATTAAACTAGAAGGATTAGTTCACCCAAAAATGTTTAAGGAAACGAAGTACTTAGACCCGATTGAAATCTCTCAAGATATGAGTAGAATTTTAAAAGAAGATGAACAGTGTGATTTAGTTATTTGCTTATCTCATTTAGGGTATTACGATCAAAGAAATCCAAAAAACATTTCAGATCTAAACCTTGCAAAAGTGACTAAAAATATTGACTTAATTATCGGAGGGCATTCGCATACCTTTTTACCAAAGCCCACTATTGTTAAAAATATTGACAATCAAAAGATGTTGGTAAATCAAGTAGGTTGTTATGGATTAAATCTAGGTCGCATAGATTTCTTTTTTGACGAAAAAAAGAATATTACTACAAAAGGAAAAAGTATTTTAGTGTAAGGCTAAATAAAAGTCATCGTCTAAAATTGAAAATCAATTTAGAAAATGAAAAAATACCTTTCCGTTTTTTTAAAACTAATTGCAGCAGCAATTATGTTGCAAACCTTATTTTTCAAATTCTCTAGCGCTCAGCAGAGCATTGATTTATTCACAACATTAGCAGCAGAAAATGAAGCGCTGTTGAGAATTGGAACAGGTGTTTTAGAACTTATTTCTTCTATTTTATTATTCACCCCTAAAAAAACATGGCTAGGAGCGCTTTTAACTATTGGTTTAATGGGTGGAGCTATGCTATCTCACGTAACAATTTTAGGAATTGTACACAATAATGATGGTGGCTTGTTATTCGCTGGTTCAGCGATCACATTTTTAGCCGGAGCGATATTACTCGTACTAAACAAAAAAGATATTCCTTTTATAGGAGAAAAATAAATGTAAGTTTTGAATTTGTTATCACGCGTAAGGCGGTTTTTGTTTAAGAAACCGTCTTCTTTATTTTAGAACATTAGACTTTACAATCATTGCTTTACAGATGAGGTATTGTGCTAAGATATATGTTATCATTATAGTTACACCATACAACTCATTTGGTTCATAAAACTTATTCAACGCAATTAAACTATCAGATAGAATAAAAATAATTGCACCTATAAACAACCATGAATTCTCAGTTGATTTATCTTCTCTATAATTTAAGAAAGCTACTGATCCAAAAGTAGAAATTGTGACTCCGTAAACGACAACAGGAATTAACATTTCATGTAAGTTTGGGTAAATTAAATACATTAAAACCCCAAAGAAAACAACAAAAGGAAATGCAGATGTTATCATCTTAACCGTTAAATCTTTTGGCAAAAAGCTTGCGGTGATTTTTATATATACAATATGTCCTAATAAAAATGCTGCCAATCCATACATAAAAAAATTTGCGCCTTTAAACATTAGTAAAACATCTCCAACAAAACAGAAAAACATCCCCAATACATACCAAAAAATAGGTTTATTGGCTGAGGCTAAATACACTACAGCTAGCAACGTTAACAGCATCGGTTTTGCATAGGTTTCTAGTTTTTCATTACCAGAAATAATTGCATACACATCTGCAATAGCTGCCATAAAAAATAAAGCAGTAGCTATTGTAATTTTAGTTTGTTTAGTCATAGTTCTTGATTTTATTATTTAGACTATTGTTCTTTAAAAATGTTACACCATTTTGTCTTTTGTCTTTTGTCTTTTGTCTTTTGTCTTTTGTCTTTTGTCTTTTTAAGAAATCATATCTATAAAGTCTTGTTCTGAAATAATTGAAAGCCCAAGCGTTTCAGCTTTTGCTAATTTACTTGGTCCCATATTATCTCCTGCAACAATATAAGTTGTTTTTTTCGAAATAGAACTACTTACTTTTCCGCCATTATCTTCAATGGCTTTTTTTAATTCATTTCTTGTCAATTGATGAAAAACCCCAGAAACGACAAAAATATTCCCTTGTAATTTATCTGTTTGATTTTCTAAACTCTCTGCAGAAACCTCTAATTGAACCCCAGTAGCTTTCAATCGATCAATCAACTGGATATTCCCTAAGTCATTAGAGAAATCAATAATACTTTGTGCTATTCGATCTCCAATTTCATCTACAGAAATCAAAGTTTCAAAATCGGCAGCCATTAAATTATCTATCGATTTAAAATGCTTGGCTAATTTCTTAGCTACTGTTTCTCCAACAAATCGAATTCCCAATGCAAACAATACTTTTTCAAACGGAATCTCTTTTGATTTCGCTATTCCAGCTACCATGTTTTGTGCTGATTTTTCTGCCATTCTTTCTAACGGAATTACTTGCTCGACACGTAAATCATACAAATCTGCATAATTCTGAATCAAGCCTTCTTTACGCAACAAATCAACCGTTTCTCCTCCCAAACCATCAATATCCATCGCTTTCCTGCTGATGTAATGCTGAATTCTTCCTGTTATTTGTGGAGCACAACCAAATTCATTTGGACAGTAATGTTTTGCATCACCTTCCGTCCTCACCAATTCTGTATTACATTCTGGGCAGTTTGTTGCATAGATTGTTGGCTCAGAACCTGCTGGTCTTTTTGTAAGGTCTACAGCAATAATTTTTGGAATAATCTCTCCCCCTTTTTCTACAAAAACAGTATCGTTTATTCTAATATCTAATTTTTCTATTTGATCTGCATTGTGTAGGGATGCTCGCTTAACTGTAGTTCCTGCCAATTGCACAGGTTCTAAATTTGCCACTGGAGTAATCGCTCCAGTTCGTCCAACTTGGTACGTAATTTCATGCAACACAGTAGAAACTTGCTCTGCTTTAAATTTGTATGCTATTGCCCAACGTGGCGCTTTAGCTGTATACCCTAATTCTTCTTGCTGTTGTAAATTGTTTACTTTAATTACAACGCCATCAGTTTCATAAGGCAATTCATTTCTTTTAGAATCCCAAAGACTTACAAAGTCAAAAACTTCATCAATTGTTTTTGCTAATCCAATAGTTTTTGGCACTTTAAACCCAACGGAACGTGCATTTTCTAAACTTTCGAAATGTGTATTGTATTTGCGTTCATCTGTAACAACTTGATACAACAAACAATCTAACGGTCGTTTCGCAACTTCTCCGCTATCTTGTAGCTTTAAACTACCACTTGCCGTGTTTCTTGGATTTCGGTACTCTTCTTCTCCATTTGCAACCCGTTCTTCATTCATTCTATAAAAACCATCTAAAGGCAAAATAATTTCTCCACGCATTTCAAAATTTGTAACAAAGTCACCTTTTGCCAGTAATGGAATCGATTTGATGGTTCTAATATTTGTTGTTACATCATCACCTTGAAAACCATCTCCACGAGTTACTGCTTTTATGAATTTCCCGTTTTCAAAAGTCAAGTTGATAGAAGCTCCATCGTATTTTAATTCACAGGTGTACTCAATATCATCAGTTCCTAACATTTTCTGTATACGCTTTTCCCAATCCAACAAATCTTCTTTAGAATACGAATTATCTAAAGAATACATTCGATTTTTATGGAATACCGTTTCAAAGTTTTTTGTGATTGTTCCGCCAACTCTTTGTGTTGGAGAATTTGCATCAAAATACGCTGGATTTTCTGTTTCTAATTTCTCTAACTCTTTGAGTTTGATATCGAAATCGTAATCAGAAATTGATGCGTTGTCTAATACGTAGTAATTATAATTGTGTTTGTTAAGCTCTTCTCTTAACAATTGTATGTGTTGTTGGATTGTACTCATTTAGCAAAAGCTACTTTTCAAATTAATCTTTTTTCGTTCCTCTTAATACACTAACTCCTTTTGGAAACGGGTTTCCAGAAGAACGCCTAAATGAAACTACTTGTCCTGTATGCCAAAGTGCATCAGAAATTGGTCCGTTTATTTGATTCCAAAATGGGAATTCTGTTTTTCCAAAAATAATTTTAAAATCTTCTAGGCTTGTTGCTGTTCTTAAAATTTCACTTGCTTTTTGCAGATTTGCCAATGTCTTAGTTCTCTTTTCTTCAAAAGTCATTTCTGGTTGTTTCGCTCCATTGCCAACTTTTAATGTTGAGTTCACTATTACTTGAGACAATCCCAAAATATGATCAATAGTTTCTAGCGTTGTTCTTGCTTCATTATTTGGTTTAAATTTTAAATCTTTTTCTGTTAAACCATAGGTTGCCCAATAATACCTAAAACCCAAACCATCTACCATTCTACTTGCAACAGTTGTTGCTGTATATTCTTTTGGAGCCGGAGGAATTTCGTAGTAAAAATCATCTTTTTGTGCCATGGTCGTTGTTGTTATTGCAATCGCAAAAATTAGTGTGAATAGCGTTTTCATTTTTATACATGTTAGGAAGGTTAAAAATAGCGAAAAAACGACAAGTTAAAAAACAAAAAAGCCGAAACAAATGTTTCGGCTTTTTTATATGTGTAGGTGACTACTAATAGTATGTATAACGTCTAACTTTTGCAATGTGCTTTGCCAAACGCATTACTTGGTGCGAGTATCCATATTCGTTATCATACCAAACATAGATCACCAAGCTATCTCCATCAGTAATGGTTGCTTTACTATCAAAAATTGATGGTGCAGCACAACCAACTATATCAGATGATACTAATTCATTATCAACAGAATATTTAATTTGCTCTACTAAACTACCTTCTAAAGCATATTTCTTCATAATTGCATTTACAGAATCAACGGTAACATCAGAGTGCAATTGCAAGCTTAAAATAGCTAAAGAACCATTAGGTACGGGAACTCTAATTGCATTTGAAGTTAGTTTCCCTTCTAAAGCGGGTAATGCTTTTGCAACAGCTTTACCTGCCCCTGTTTCTGTAATTACCATATTTAAAGCTGCTGCTCTACCTCTACGATATTTACTATGCATATTATCAACCAAATTCTGATCGTTTGTATATGCATGAATTGTTTCTAAATGTCCTTTTTTAATTCCAAAACTATCTTCCAATACTTTTAAAACTGGCGTAATTGCATTTGTTGTACAAGATGCTGCAGAAAAAATATCTACCACATCTGGATTATGCTCTGTATGGTTTACACCATGAACAATATTAGGAATTCCTTTTCCTGGTGCTGTTAATAACACTTTACTTGCTCCATTAGGAACTAAGTGTCTACTTAACGCTTCTTTATCTCTAAAAGCTCCAGTATTATCAATAATTAATGCATCGTTAATTCCGAATGCTGTATAATCAATATCTTCTGGTTGTTTTGCAGAAATCATATGAACAGTTGTTCCATTAATGATCAATGCATTATTTTCTACATCAACTTGAACAGTTCCTAAAAAATCTCCATGAACAGAATCAACACTTAATAAAGAAGCTCTTTTTTCTAAGACTGTTTCATTGATTTCTCCTCGAGTAACAACAGCTCTTAAACGTAATTGAGAACCTTTACCCATTTTGTTCATTAACTCACGAGCTAACAAACGTCCAATTCTACCAAATCCATATAAAACGACATCTTTAGGTTGAATATCTTCAACTTTAGCTGCATCTTTTAATTGGTTTTTCACAAATGCTAATTTATCAGCACATGCTTCTTCATTTAATTGACATTCGTAAGCCAATTTTCCGATATCTAATTTAGAAGACGGCAATGATAATTCTTGAATAGCTTTTGCAATATCTAAGGCATCAAAAATTGTAATTGGTTTTGCTACAAACTCTTCAGAGTACATTACTAGATTTAAAACTTCACTAGCTCTTTTATCTACTAATTGGTTTCTAAAAAGTACTAATTCAATAGATTTATCATACCATAAATCGTTTACAATATTGATAAATTCTACAGCTGCTCTTCTTGTTTGCGTTTGCAAAGCAACTTCTTTTTCGTAATTTGTTGTTGTTGACATAGTTGTGTTAACTCTTTTGTTTTGAAATTTGCTGCAAAAGTATTCCTTTTTTTTGGCAATACGAAATCGATTTCGTTAAGTTTTCGTAAATAAAAAATCCTCATTTGAGAATCTTCTAAAAATGGAAGTTTTCCTTTTAATAATTACGTCAATTTATTGAATATAGAACTCTACCAGTTTCCCTTTTAAATTCAACATCTCAATTTTTACTCGATATCTTTTTTTAACATCTAAAAATTTTGCTACTTGAGAAGCATTGACCACTTTTTTGTTATTTATTCTAGTGATAATAAACCCCTTAATGCTAGATTCTTTATTTTCCCTTCCCGGATCTTTTGTGATTTTCACCCCAAATGAAATACCTAAAACTTTCTTTTCTGATCGCGTTAAGTCCCTCAACTCTAATCCATAATTTACAGAATTAAATCTATCTTTTATTGATAATTTCACTTTCTTAATTAAAGAAGTACCATCTCTATCTACAGTAATGTGCACAAACTCTCCTGGACGTTTTGCTTTTAATTGCCCAGCTAAATCAGAGAATTTAGAAATCTTCACATTATCAGCCTTAATAATTACATCCCCCTCTCTTAAGTCCGCCTTAATAGCACCACCACCCTTTGTAACTCCAGATATTTCTACTCCTTCTCCATTTATTTCTTTTGTCTGATTGTAAGTGATTCCTAAAATTACTTCTTGCACTTTCCCAAACTCTATTAAATCTTCAATTACCTTTTTTGCAATATTAGATGGCACTGCAAAAGAATACCCAACAAAAGAACCAGTTTTAGAAGAGATTGCTGTATTAATTCCAACCAATTCTCCACGAGAATTTACCAAGGCTCCACCACTATTTCCTGGATTTACAGCGGCATCTGTTTGAATAAAGGAATCAATCCCAGAGTTACCTTGTAAATCTCTACCTTTAGCACTTACAATTCCAGCAGTTACGGTAGATGTTAAGTTATATGGATTCCCAACAGCCAACACCCATTCACCAATTTTAATTGCGTCAGAATTTGCAAAAGTTACATATGGTAAATCACCATTTGCTTCAATTTTCAACAAGGCAATGTCATTTTCTGGATCTGTCCCAATTAATTCGGCTTTGTATTTCTTTTGGTTATTTAATGTAATTTCTATCTCAGTAGCATTGTCAATAACATGGTTGTTTGTTACAATATATCCATCAGCAGATATCACAACTCCACTTCCTGTTCCAATTTGCTCATACTTTCTTGTTCCGCTTCCTCTACCAAAATAATACTCTGCATACGGATTGGTTTTCGTTTTTATTGCTGTGTTTTTCACATGTACAACAGCATGAATGGTTTTTTCTGCTGCTTCAGTAAAATTTGTTGGCGTATTTGCAACAATAGTACCTGTTGTCATATAATTTGCTTGTATCGTTTTTGGTTTCGACTCAACGGTACGCTCAATTATAACTTGTGGTTTTTCTAGAAACACTTTATATCCACCAAGTGTTAACACCCCTCCTAAAACTGCAATCCCTAATAAACTAGCTGTTTTTTTCATCATATGTATATTTATTCTTTGAACTATTCAAATATACAATTTTAACATTTTATCACAAATCCGTTTAACGGTCTTTAACGAACTTTAACCCTCTGTTAACAATCAAAATTAAGCGAATAAATTATTATCTTTGTTGCTTATGAATATACCCTTTTACAAATATCAAGGAACTGGTAACGACTTTGTAATGATTGATAATAGGAATCAATCTTTTCCTAAAGACGCGCTTTCTTTAGTGCATAAATTATGTGATCGGCATTTTGGAATTGGCGCTGATGGTGTTATTTTAATTGAAAATGATGTCAACTCAGATTTTAAAATGATCTATTTTAATGCTGATGGAAGTGAAACGTTCTGTGGAAATGGAGGTAGATGCGCAGTTGCATTTGCAAAGCATTTAAAAATCATAAATTCTAAAACCAATTTTATTGCTTTTGATGGGCCTCATTATGCCGAAATCAAAAATAATTTAATTTCTTTACAGATGATTGATGTAAACGATATCAAAGTACATGAGAATTCTGTATTTGCTTATACAGGTACACAACATCATGTAGAATTGGTTGATGAACTTGATGCGTATCCTGTTGTTGAAAATGGTAAAAAAATTAGGTATAGTTATGAGTACCCTGGAAGCAATGTAAACTTTGCTCAAAAAATAAATGAGACTACTTTTAGAGTAAGAACTTATGAAAAAGGAGTAGAAGATGAAACCTTGGCTTGTGGAACTGGAGTTACAGCCGTAGCAATTGCCATGCACAAAATCAACAAAACCGCTTCTAATTCTATATTTTTACCTGTTGAAGGTGGTGAATTAAATGTAACATTTAAAGTTGAAAATGAGAATTATACACATGTGTTTTTAAAAGGACCTGCTGAATTTGTTTTTAAAGGATCAATTGAAATTTAATGAATACTCTACTAGGAAATACAATTACGCTTAGAGCATTAGAGCCAGAAGATTTACAATTTCTGTTTGATACAGAAAATAATGAATCATTTTGGGAGGTAAGCCATACACAAACGCCATTTTCAAAATTTTTATTGAAACAATATTTAGAAAATGCACATTTGGATATTTTTGAAGCCAAGCAACTACGACTAGTCATTCAAGAAAATTTAAATAAAAAACCTGTTGGAATGATTGACTTATTCGATTTTAACCCGCAACATAAAAGAGCAGGAATCGGAATTTTAATTCATCAAAAATATCAAAAAAACGGCTTTGCTTCTGAAGCATTACAGTTATTAATTACCTATAGTTTTACACATTTAAACCTGCATCAACTGTATGCCAATATTACTTCTGATAATTCTAAAAGCATCGCTTTATTTAAAAAGCATCAATTTAAAGAAATCGGTGTAAAAAAAGACTGGACTTTTAGCAACGAAAAATTTAAAGACGAACTCTTATTTCAAATAATTAATGAATAAAAAGAAACTTATTTTACTAATTGTAAGTGTACTTCTACTAATAGGAGGTGTATTTGCTTACAATACCTACACTAAAATTTATGCTCCAAACACAATTAAAGAAGGTTTTGTTTTTCTCAAAACAAACAGCACTTTAAAAGAGTTAGAAATCGAATTAAAACCTTTTCTTAAACATACAAAATCTTTTATTTGGGTTGCCAACCAAAAAAAATACAACAAAACCATAAGAGCTGGTAAATTTAAAATTCCAAAAGGAATTTCAAATAATGATTTAATCAATCTTTTAAGAAGTGGTAAACAAACACCTGTAAAACTGGTATTCAATAATCAACACTCCATTGAGAAATTAGCCGGCAGAATTGCGGTTCAGATAGAAGCAGACAGTATTTCCATTTTAAATGCAATGTTAGAATCTTCTTTTTTACACACACATAAGTTCTCTAAAAAAGCTGCTTTAGGGATGTATGTTCCGAATAGCTACGAGTTTTTCTGGAATACTTCTGCCACTCAATTTAGAGACAGGATGTTAATAGAATACAATCGATTTTGGACAGAAAGAAGAATCAACAAAGCAAGAGAGTTAAAACTAACCAGAACACAAGTAATTGCATTAGCATCTATTGTACAAAAAGAAACTGCTAAAGTTTCTGAAAGACCAATTGTTGCTGGCTTGTATTTAAATAGAATTAAAAGAAGAATTCCTTTAGGGGCAGATCCAACAATTATTTATGCTTTAAAAGAAAAATACGGACAAGATTTTATTGTAAAAAGAGTGCTGTACAAAGATTTAAAAATAGACTCACCTTACAACACCTATATGCATAAAGGTGTTCCTCCTTCTTTAATTGCAATGCCAGATATCTCTTCTATTGATGCAGTTTTATTCTCTACCAAACACAGTTATATTTTTATGTGTGCCAATGTAGATAAGCCAGGCTACCATGCATTTGCTACTACATTAAGACAACACAACAGAAATGCCGCAAAGTATCATCACTGGATGAATCAACAAGGAATTAATAGATAGCTTATGCTGAAGAAACACATTGCTACATTCATAATTATCCTTTTAGGAATCAATTGCCAAGCTCAAATTTCTTCATTTTATAAAAATTCAGACACACTAAACACCAAGAGAAGAAACGCTGTTATTATCACAAAAACAGCTTTATCTATTGGAACCATAGTGGTCTTAGATAAACTTTGGTACTCAGGGTATTCGCGTTCAAATTTCCATTTTATTAATGACAATAATCAATGGAAACAAGTAGATAAAATGGGTCATGTTATGACTTCATATTATGTTGGTAAAATTGGCATGGATATGTTGGACTGGTCTGGAGTTAGTAAAAAAAATCAATTGATTTACGGAGCTACTTTTGGATTTACATTTTTAACAGCCATAGAAGTATTAGATGGATACTCAAAAAAATGGGGAGCTTCATGGGGTGATGTTATAGCAAATGCAAGCGGAACAGGGGTATTGGTTGGGCAAGAATTACTATGGAATGAACAACGAATTCTTCTAAAGTATTCATTCGGCCAAACAAAATACGCATCCCAAAGGCCAAATGTACTAGGAGAAAATTTTCTAGAACAAGCATTGAAAGATTATAACGGACAAACCTATTGGTTGTCTGCAAATATTTGGTCTTTTCATAAAGAAGGTAATTTCCCTAAATGGTTAAATATAGCTCTTGGATATGGCGCTGACGGAATGCTGTACGGAGAAACAAATGCTACCAATGCATTTGCTCAAGATCCCTACAGACAATTCTATTTAAGTGTAGATCTCGATTTAACCAAAATTAAAACAAATTCGAAATTCCTAAAGACTTTGTTTTCTACTATCAATTTCATAAAGATTCCTGCCCCTGCATTAGAATACAATACTAAAAATGGATTTAAATTCCATTATTTACATTTTTAAAAAACACAAGTCGACTGAGTATCAGTCATTTAAAAAATATGTTGTACTTTTGCACCCGCTTAACAGAAAGTAAATTATTATTAGATATTTTTTATTGATTTTCGGAATTGCTCTTTTTACAAACAACGCAGTTGTTATAGATAAAAAAGACGAAAAGAGTTCAACAGGAATTATTACTGCTATTCAATATAGCCATGGCGATATTTTATTTTTAAAAAATAATTTTACCGCTTTTAAAGAAGCATTAGCTTTTAAAGAATCTCAAGGTAAATACACTGCTATTAATACTTTAGGATATTTAGGCAAGTATCAATTTGGAATTACCACATTAGAACGTTTTAGAATTAAAAACTCAGAAGCCTTTTTAAAAAATCCAGAATTACAAGAAAAAGCATTTTCTGCTTTGTGCTCCGTAAACAAATGGATTTTAAGAAAAGACATTCGACGTAAAGTTGGCACAACCATTAACGGAATTACAATTACAGAATCTGGTATTTTAGCTGCTGCTCATTTAAGTGGTGCAGGTAATGTGAAAAAGTATTTGCGTTCTAATGGAAATCACAACTTAAGTGATGCCTACGGCTCTACCATTCAACAATACATGCAAAAATTTGCAGGATATGATCTTTCTGAGATTGAAGGTGATAGAAAAGCGAGTATTTAATATATTTTAAAAACTACACCTACAATAGCATCTACAGCAATAAAACCAACAGTACGTGAATCCAACGTATTATCTCTATTATCTCCTAATACAAATATTTTATTTTTAGGAATAACCAAAGGCCCAAAGTTATCTTTGTTCCAATCATTGATAAATATCCTTTTCACATCTAAATCTAGTTGATTTATTGTATCAATAGTTCTTTTAATATTTAATTGGTGTTCTTCAACAAATTTACGACTTAAATACAATTGATGCTTTCCTTTAAAAAAAACACCATCAACCACCTTTCCATTTAACCTATATATACTATCAATTTTAAGTGCTTTTTTTTGATTGACTTTAAAAGAATAATTTAAATTTAAAAACTCATCAAATTCCACATTATTTACATAAACAACTCCCTTCCGTATTTGAATTGTATCATTCTCTTTAGCTACTAACCTATGAACCCTTATATGATTACCTAATATTTCATCATTAAATTTATAACAAACAAAATCTCCTTTTTCAAAATCGATTAAATTGGTGACCAAAGTTTTAGAATTCAATTTAATATTTGGCTCGTTAGATGTTGTAGGGTTATTATACATAACAAAAACACCGGTAGGTTTAAGTAAAAAATTGTAAGCTACTAGTATTCCAAAAATAATATACCCACAGATTATCAGCTTCTTTTTCACCAATTTATTCTTTATGAATGATAAAAATTGCTGGTCTTTTATGTAGCTCTGGATTTTCATTTTTCCAAGCTTTCACTTCTTTGGTTTTGATATACTCAGTAGACAAGGTAATATCTGCCGCAATACACAAACTTGTAGTTGGTGATAAGGTAGCTTTTAAATCTGCTAAAAGTTTTTCATTCCGATAAGGTGTCTCTATAAATATTTGAGATTGGTCTTTATCTTTAGATAATTTCTCTAATTCTTTTATTGCTTTTTTACGATCCCCTTTATCAATTGGCAAATACCCATTAAAGGCAAAACTTTGTCCATTCATACCAGAACTCATCATTGCCATTAAAATTGACGAGGGACCTACTAAAGGCACTACTTGAACACCATTATCATGAGCTAACTTGACAATAGTTGCCCCAGGGTCAGCAACAGCTGGCACACCTGCTTCTGATAATAACCCAACAGAAATTCCTTCTTTACAAACATCTAAGTATGTTCGCGTCTCCATTTCGTCAGCATATTTATCTAACATCATGATTTTTAATGATGCTTGGGGTTTTTTCGGAGTTATTTTCTTAATAAATCTTCTCGCTGATTTTTCATTCTCAACAATAAAATAATCGATCTCTTCAACTACTTTTTTAACAGATAAAGGCATTACTTCTAATGGCTCGTTATCTCCTAAGGTAGTCGGAATTAAGTATAATTTACCTATCATAATTTTTCAATTTTAGTTGCGATTATCTCACAAGCTTCATCTAACATGCTATATACATTTTCAAAACCATCATTTTCGCCATAATATGGATCTGGAACTTCAGCATCAGATTCTGAATCAATTTCATTTAAAATGATTTGAACTTTTTGTTCATCAGTAGTATTTCTAGCTAAAGACAAAATATTTTGATAATTACTAGTATCCATTGCATAAATCAAATCAAAACCATCAAAATCATGTACCGTAAACTTTCTAGCTCGCTGACTGGTTAAATCGATTCCATATTTTTTGGCAACTTCAATTGATCTCACATCTGGCAACTCACCAACATGATATGCAGCCGTACCAGCAGAATCAACTTGAACTTTATCAGGATGTACTTTTGATTGTAAAATACCCTCTGCCAATGGAGAACGGCAAATATTCCCCAAGCATACCATTAGTATTTTCATAATGTAAGATTTAGAACGTCAACTTCTTAGTTAAGTCGTCAACGTATTTTCTGAATTGCTTATCAGTCTCTGTTAGGTTATCAACGGTTTTACAAGCATGTAAAACGGTTGCATGATCTCTATGGCCTATTTGAGAACCAATACTTGCCAAAGATGATTTTGTCATTCGTTTGGCAAAATACATCGCCAATTGTCTTGCTTGCACAATATGACGTTTTCTTGTTTTAGATTGTAAGGTAGCTACATCCATATCAAAGTATTTAGAAACTACTTTTTGGATATAATCAATAGAAACTTCTTTCTTGGTATTCTTAACAAATTTATCTACAATTTGTCTTGCCAATTCTAAGGTATAATCTCTTCTGTTAAAAGATGCTTGCGCAATCATAGAAATAATAACGCCTTCCAATTCTCTAACATTAGATTTGATATTCTTAGCAATATATTCAACAATATCTTCTGGCATTACAACACCATCTCTAAACAACTTGTTTTGAAGAATAGATATTCTTGTTTCAAAATCTGGCGCTTGTAATTCTGCTGACAACCCCCATTTGAAACGAGATAATAAACGCTGCTCAATATCTTGCATATCAACTGGCGCCTTATCAGAAGTTAAAATTACCTGCTTACCATTTTGATGTAAATGGTTAAAAATATGGAAGAATACATCTTGAGTACCTGTTTTACCAGATAAGAATTGTACATCATCAATAATTAACACATCAATCATTTGATAGAAATGAATAAAATCATTTCTAGTATTTGATTTTACAGAATCAATAAACTGCTGTGTAAATTTCTCTGAAGAAATATATAAAACCGTTTTGTCTGGATATTTATCTTTGATATCTACACCAATTGCATGTGCAATATGCGTTTTACCTAAACCAACTCCACCATAAATTAATAATGGATTAAAAGAAGTCCCTCCTGGTTTGTTTGCAACTGCCATACCAGCAGAACGGGCTAAACGGTTAGAATCTCCTTCTACAAAATTATTGAAATTGTAATTTGGATTTAATTGAGATTCGATTTTTACTTTTTGCAATCCTGGAATTACAAAAGGATTTCTCAACTCTCTATTTTTAGTCTCAACTGGAACCGTAATCCTTTGCGGTTTTAACGGATCTCTATTAGAACTTGGAATCTTAACTGTCTGTGGACTATTACTACTATAGGTATTTTCCATACGTACATCGTAGATTAATTTAGCGTCCTTACCCAACTCTCTAACTAGAGATACTCTTAACAATTTTATATAATGCTCCTCTAACCATTCATAAAAGAATTTACTCGGTACCTGAATTGTTAAAGCTTCACCTGACATTTTTATTGGCTTGATGGGTTCAAACCAAGTTTTATATGCTTGTGGTTTTATATTGTCTTTAATAAAAGAAAGGCACTCGTTCCAAACTGAGTCAGCAGTTTTAGTCATTCTTATTTTGGCAGATAATTGGTTTTAGTCATTCTTATTTTGGCAGATAATTGGGTTAATAAAATTGTTTCTTTTTTTGGGGTTTTCATCCTTTTTCAAGAGCCTTACAAAAGTGTGAATAAAATTCAGTATAAAAAAATGTATTTGCTATTGATTATTAACTTTTTTTTTCGTAGAATCAGAGTCTCAAAAAATCAAAATTAATGATATCTCATAATACCTCATTTAGAATACGTTACGGAGAAACAGACCAAATGGGAGTTGTTTATCACGGTAATTATGCACAATTCCTAGAAATAGGTAGGATTGACTGGCTCAGATCGCTTGACATTTCTTACAAAAATATGGAAGAAAACAACATAATTCTCCCTGTTATCTCTTTACAATGTAATTTTAAAAAATCAGCTGAATTCGACGATGAAATTACTGTAAAAACAACTCTTAAAAAAATACCGACTGTTAAAATTGAATTTGATTACGAAATCACCAACCAAAAGAGCGAGTTATTAACAACAGGAAACACTGTTTTGGCATTTATTAATATGAAGACAAAAAAACCTATGCGCTGTCCAGATTATATTTTAGAGAAATTAAACATCTAATTAATCCAGCTCCTTAATTTCTACTTTGTATAAATTGGTAAAAATCTCAAAAATAGTTGCTGCATCTTTTTTACGAACAGAAATAATGTATTCACAAGTCAATTCTAATTGCTGAGAAATAATTGTTAAATTTCTTTCTTTTACAATACGCATAACTTTGTTCATCACATCGTACCCAAAAGACAATTGATAGTCTATGTTAATTGTCTTTTCAATAATATCAGAAGCCTCCAATGCTAATTTAGCAGAACTTCTGTACGCATTAATCAAACCACCTACACCTAATTTTGTTCCTCCAAAATACCGAACAGAGACAATTAAAATATTGGTAACTCCAAATGCTTGAATTTGTCCATAAATCGGCATTCCTGCAGAATTACTTGGCTCTCCATCATCATTTGCTCTAAATCGAATTGTTTCAGTACCAAATTGCCAAGCATAACAAAAATGACGTGCAGAATGATGTTTTTTCTTTAAACCATCAATTGCTTCTTTTACGTTATCTTCGTTTAAAACAGGAAATGCATAGCCAAAAAACTTACTATTTCTATCTTTAAATAAGGTTTCTTCAGAAGACTTATCTATGGTTTTATATGCGTCAATTGTGTTTTCCATTATACCAATGCTACTAATAAAATACTAATTACTGCCAAACCAAGACCAATCCAATTCTTCTTGATCAGTTTCTCTTTAAAAAAAGCTAAGGCAAAAATTGTAGTAAGAATTACTACTCCAACGTTATTAATAGTAAACAATGTTGAACTATCAATATCTGTCTTAAATGCTTTTAATAAAAACTCCATCGAATAATAATTTGGAACTCCTAATACAATTCCTCCAAGAATGTTTTTCCAATGAAACAGAAATTTACCATTAATCATCTGGGTAATCACAACAAAAACTCCCAAAACAAATGCGCATCCAAAAATTGTAGCCAAAAACATTGGCTCTTCTCCTGTAGAAACCGAGGTAGTTTCTACATATTTTAACCCAGTATCTAAAATACCAGACCCTATAAAAAGTAATAATGGGAATAATAAATTCTTGAATTTAACTGGATTAACATCACTCTTTGCTGATGATAAATATACAGCAACTAAAGCCGTTAAAATCCCAATAACTTTAACAAAACCAACTCCTTCATTGTAAACAATAATTCCAAAAATAATTGGAATTACAACAGACATTTTTCCTGCAACAGAAGCAACTGACAGTCCATTTCTCTGCGCAGTTATTCCCATAATATTAAAAATAGAAATGAATAAAAACCCCAAACAAAATGCGCCTAAAAACCATGGCTGTTTTGGGATTTCTATAATTGAAACGGAAGTGCTTGAAGTCATTAAACCAAAAGACAATGCTATTGTATAGTTTACAACAATTGCCTGAAGTGTATTGATCTTAAAAACATCAAAAAGCTTAAAAACAACAAATAATAAACTAGAGATTAAAATACTTAAGACTAAATAAATCATAGGCTAAACTCTCTTCTTGTTAATAAATCAACTACATCTTCTTTACCTGGAATCAAATTCCATGTTTTAATCCCTAATTTTTCTGCGGCTAGTGTGTTTTCTAAAGTATCATCTATAAAAAATGTTTCTTCGGGGTTCAACTTATTCTCTTTCAAAACAAATTCATAGATATCTGTATTGGGTTTTCTTAAATGAATTTCATGCGACAAATAAAATTGCTCAAAACAATTTTTAAATTCGCTATACAATTCACTACCCCAATTGTTTTGAATCCATTTAATATGCAAATCATTGGTATTACTCAACAAAAACAATCTGTATTTTTTACTCGAAAAAAGTTCTTTTAAAAACTGTAAACGATGTTTAGGGAAACCTAATAGAATTGCATTCCAGGCACCGACTAAGTCCGACGTATTAATTTTAAATTTTTCATGAAAAAAATCAATAAAATCATCCGTAGAAATCTCTCCTTTTTCATATTGATGTGCAATTCCTAGCATGTCATCAGTAATTTGATCAACACCCAATTTAGCCAACTTCTTAAAGGTTGCTTCTTTATCTAAATTGATGAAAACATCACCAAAATCAAACACAATATTTTTAATCATTCATCATTATTTTTAGCCCATCCTTTTTAACTTTAAACTCTTCAATCGTTTTACATGAAATACCTGGAGCTTTTACACCATTTTCAAATTCGTTAGCTCCAACAAAAATTCTTGCCTCATCCCAAAGATCAGCATCTATAAATGTTTGTAATGTTTGCAAACCTCCTTCAATAATTACAGACTGAATTTGATGCTTTTGCAACATTTCACAAACTTGCTTAGCAATATTTAAAGAGAAATCTATTTGTTCAAAAATCAAGTGTTCACTTGATGTATTCTTTTCTAATTCTGTGAGTACAATCGTTTTGAGAGTTTCATCAAATACACAAGCTTCTTTTGGAATTCTCAATGCTCTATCTAATACAATTCTTATTGGGTTTTCTCCATTCCAACTCCTAACATTCAATCTTGGATTATCTACAATAACCGTATTTGTACCCACTAAAATAGCGTGTTCTTCTGAGCGCCATTTATGTACTAATTGTTGAGAGTATTGATTTGAAATCCAAACAGGTTTTGTTTCTTCTTTTGTTAATGGCGCAATAAAACCATTCTTAGTTTCTGCCCATTTTAAAATAATGTAAGGCCGTTTTTTATCTTGAACAGTAAAAAAGCGTTTATGATGTTTTCTACATTCTTTTTCTAACACACCAACAACTACAGCACAACCAGCATTTTTTAATCGTTCAATTCCTTTACCTGCAACCAAACTATTAGAATCTAAACAACCAATTACCACACTTTTAATTTGATGTTTCGCTATTAAATCTGCACAAGGAGGCGTTTTTCCAAAATGCGAACAGGGCTCTAAAGTCACATAAATTGTAGCCTCTTTTAACTGCGATTTATCCTTTACTGAATTAATTGCATTTACCTCTGCATGACTACCTCCATAAGGACTTGTAAACCCTTCTCCAATAACTTCATCATTTAATACAACCACAGCACCAACCGACGGATTTGGTCTCGTGGTTCCAATTCCGTTTGTAGCAATTTGCAAACAACGCTCTATGTATTTTTCGTGGTTCAAAAGTGATAAACTAGTATAAAAAACAGCAAGTTACAGATACTATACTCCTAAAAATTTAGGTAACTTGCTCCTGCAAAAATAATGTATTAGAATGACATCGAACAATTATATTCTTAGAGAAATAGAACAAAAAGATAATGAACAAATTGCCACTGTTATACGTGCTGTTTTAATTGAAATGGGCGTACCAAAAGTAGGCACAGCATATGAAGACAAAGCGTTAGATGAAATGTTTGAAACCTACAGCAAAGCAACATCTGCTTATTATGTAGTTGAAAATAATGGAAAAATTATTGGTGGTGCTGGTATTGCAAAATTGAACAATTATGATGGCAACATTTGCGAATTTCAAAAAATGTACTTCTTGTCTGAAGCCAGAGGTTTGGGCCTAGGTAGCAAAATGATTACTGTTTGCTTAGAAAAAGCCAAAGGATTTGGATTTGAGAAATGCTATTTAGAAACCATGCCATACATGGATTCTGCCAGAGCATTGTACAAAAAAAATGGGTTTATTTCTTTAGACAAACCTGTAGGCAATACAGGACATTATTCTTGTAATGTTTGGATGATAAAAGATTTATAAGATGTTATTAAAAGAATTTAGAACTCATTTCAACAAAGAGCTCTCTGCTGTTTTCCCACAAACAGAAATAGATTCATTTTTCTTTTTGTTGATTGAAAAAGAACTGGATTTACAAAGAATAGATTTAGTATTAAACAATCAAATCCTCATCTCGGAAGCAAAGTTTAAAAATTTATATAATTCTCTATCTAGATTAAAATCACAAGAGCCAATTCAATATATTTTAGGAGAGACAGAATTTTACGGACTCACTTTTAAAGTAACAAAAGACACCTTAATTCCGAGGCCAGAAACTGAAGAATTAGTTGATTGGATTATTTCAGAAGTTACAACCTTGCAAAATCACAATTTTACTAAGTTTTCTATTCTTGACATTGGGACCGGGAGTGGATGTATTCCGATTTCTTTAGCCAAAAACGTACCCAATTGCGCTGTTTCATCTGTAGATGTCTCTAAAAAAGCTATAGCAATTGCTAAAGAAAATGCAATATTGAATGCTGTAGATATCAATTTTATTGAGCAAGATATTTTAAACACTACAGAATTATGGCAACAATATGACATAATTGTGAATTAGAAAAAGAAGAAATACAACCAAATGTATTAGATAACGAACCGCATCTGGCATTATTTGTTGAAGATAACAATCCGCTAATCTTCTATTCAAAAATAGCCGATTTAGCTAAAATACATTTAAAAAAGAACGGAATTTTGTATTTTGAAATCAATCAATACTTAGGAAAAGAAACTGTTGACATGCTTTCTCAAAAAGGGTTTACAACTGAATTAAGAAAAGACATATTCGGAAATGATCGAATGACAAAATCAACATTTAGATCATGAGAAAATTCTTACAATTCATTTTCGTTTTTTCTTTCTTTTTAAGTAGTTCTGCACAACAAACTAAGAACACTTCACTTTCCAAAGCCATGTTAATAAAGGCAGCAAAAGAAATAATGAACCTTACAGAAACTTGCGCTTTAATTACACAAGACAAGAATGGTATTTCTAGGGTAAGAATGATGGATCCTTTTCCTCCAGAAAAAAACTTAGCCGTTTGGTTCGGAACCAATCCAAAAAGCAGAAAAGTCGCGCAGATAAAAAACAACAACAATGTAACGCTTTACTATAGAGACAAAAATGATTCTGGCTATGTAATGCTTCATGGAAAAGCAACGATTATCAATAATCAAGTTGCAAAAAACAAATACTGGAAAGAGCGTTGGAAGTCTTTTTACCCTAACAATGCAGAACGATATTTACTTATTAAAGTCACTCCTATTTGGATAGAGATTGTAAGTCCTCCAAGAAATATTATTGGGTCAAATACAACTTGGGAACCACCAACACTTCTTTTTAAACAATAAAAAACAGCCAACCGTAACAGCTTCTATATAAAAGACCTAAAATTACAACTCAAATTATGCATCAATCAGTAGTGTTATCGTTGCGTAAATTTAGCAATAGAACAATTGAAAAATATTGATATGGTCATACAACCAACGAAAAAAACATCTCATAGACAACTATAAATCAATGAACTATACTTACTTCTTCATTTATTTTTTGTACCTTTAGAACAGATTAACCAAAGTGATCCCTATACAGCTCTATAAATTTCTTTATTTATGACGCACCACCATTGTTAATCCCCCACTTATTTTAATCCCCGTTTTTTACTTTTTTATATTTTGACTTGAGTAATAGTTCCCTAATTATCACTAACTAAAATTCGTTTTAGCTGTTTAGCATAATTAATTCAATCAATCAATTCAATAAAATCATGTTTACAAAACTACTTAAACAGAGTAGGATTTTACGTACGCGTAACTTCCGATCAATTTCTTTTTTTTCATTTTTACTTTTTTTTACTTTAAACATTTCCGCTCAATCCAGCCCACAAGTACTTACAGAATGGACCGCATTAGAAGAAGCTGAGTTTTTGGTAGATACAAGTTACCAAATTGTCAAATGCTCTCCTGATAATACTCCTGAGGTTTTACTAAACGTCTTTAACGAGGCCGGAATGAAAACGAGCTTTACTATTGTTTTACATTTTTCTGATGCATCAAACAACAAAAAAGATGTTGAAATTATTTTCACAAATATAAAACAAGCGGAAATGAGAATTGCCAGTTGCACAAACAACCAATATTCCAATTTAAAATTCAGCGTTCCAGCAGGAATTGAGGTATCTAGCTTAAAACTAACCATAACTTATAAATAGTCATGAAAAAATTAACCACAATATTGATATTTGTGTTTTATGTTTTTACTATTCAAATACAAGCACAATGTAATGACCGACCAATAATTAATGATTTCTCACCAAAAACAGGATTTATTGGCAGCACTGTAACAATTACAGGAGCAAATTTTAGCGCAACACCAGGAAAAAATCAAGTTTTCTTCGGAGCCACTCAGGCCACCGTTGTCTCATCATCTTTTGGTACATTAGAAGTTAGAGTACCAGAAGGAAGTACAACTGCCTTAATTAGTGTGAAAAATCACTGTAATAAAACCGCGTATTCAAAAACTCATTTTAATGGCATATTTTGCCCAACACCATTAACCTCAAGGTCATATCAAAATGTAGCCCAAGAATTAACCGGTATTTATGGAGCTTATAATATGTTGTCTCAAGATATGGACAATGATGGAAAACCTGAAGTAATATCAGCAAAACATACTGGAGGGATTACAATAGCAATTAATAATAGTACTCCAGGAAACATCAATTTTACGCGGGCTAACTATTCTTCAGGAGGATATGCACAATCTATAGCTGTTGCTGATTTTGATGGAGATGGGAAAAAAGATCTCGTTACAAATACTCAAGTATTCAGAAACACAAGTACCGGTATAGGGAATTTTGGACTACAAATAGTTACCAACTCAAGAGCCGTTTCTAATTACCAAGTTGGTACCGGAGATTTTAACAATGATGGGAAAATAGATATCATTGGAAACAATGGTAACAGTATATATATTGCATTTAATACCAGTACCGGACCAGGAAACTTCAACTTTACAAACAGAGTATATGTTGCTAATGTTGGCACAAGATGTACAGGGATTCAGGTTGCAGATGTTGATGGCGATGGAAAAGCAGATTTTTTAGGTTCACAAGGAAATGGAAACAGAGCTGTATCTATTAGAAACACTACTCCTAATGGAAGTTTTACACCTACATTTGAGACACCCGAGTATTGGGCTTCAGATTCTGACCCATCAGATGGAACAGGAACGTACCCTTATAGATCAATGATTGCTGATTTTGATAAAGATGGTAAGATTGATTTTACCTCTTGTAATTACAATAGCAACACCAATACTGCAATTTGGAGAAATACATCAACCGTCGGAAATATCTCATTTGCTCCAAGTGTAAATATTGCTTCACCCAGAAATAATTATAGAATTGGAGTTGGAGATGTTGATGGAGATGGATATCCAGACATCGTAACCAAATCTTTAGGATTAAATGTATTTTCTGTTTACAGAAATACTTCTTCTGGAAATGGATCTATTAGTTTTGCTCCTAGATTTGATTATTCTTCATCTAGTAGGGCTGAAGTATCTGGAATTGTAATTGGCGATTTAGATGGAGATTTTGTTCCTGATATTGCCACTTCAGGAATTAGTAGTAACACCATACGATTCCATAGAAACACTGGAGCACAAAATGACACAACTGCACCCACTGTTGTTTGTAAAAACATTACGGTCGCCTTAAGTCCAAACGGAACGGTTAGCGTTACCGCAGATATGATTGATAATGGATCTGGTGATGCCTGTGGAATTAAGACATTAGCACTTTCTAAAACAGACTTTACCTGTGCTAACATTGGGGAAAACACAGTAACATTAACAGCGACTGATGCAGCCGGAAATGTTGCCACTTGTACTGCCATAGTAAATGTGCAACCTGCAGCCATAATTGTTTCTGGACAAACAACCGTTTGTCAAGGAGAAACTGTAACGATGAATGCAAATGATGGAGATTCTTATCAATGGAACAAAGATGGCGTTATCATTGCAGGAGCTACCGCTCAAAATTACATCGCAACAGATTCTGGTAGTTATACCGTACATGTAACAAACGCAGGTGGATGTTCTGGAGAATCTTTAGCAACTGATGTTGTTGTTAATAATAATCCAACAGTAGACATCACTCCAAGTGGAAATGCTTTTTTATGTGGACCGAATAATACTGCAATACTTACCGCCACCCAATCTTCAATTTACCAATGGATTAAAAATGGAGTAGATATACCAAATGCTACGCAACAAAGCTACACTGCAACAACTGTTGGAGATTATAGTGTAAGAGTAATTGATTTATTTGGTTGTTCTGCCATATCAAGTGTAACTACAGTAGGAGCGAATCCTCCAACCTTAACTTGGGATAGTACTGGACACAATGGAGGATATGGAGATTTTGGGGATGTCTACCCAAATCAAAATTATACACAAACTGTAAGTATTTACAATAATGGCGCTAGTAATTTAGACATTAGCAACCTTACTGTAACTGGAGCTGATGCAACTGCATTTACATTAAGTGGCTTTACTACTCCGGGAGTAATTTCTCCAGGTGGATCAGAAACAATAACCATCACTTTTAATGCAACTAGCATTACTACCTATATCGCTACATTGACTTTTTACTCCAATGATTGTGATAATCCCAAAATAAAAATTCCTTTAACTGCTAAAATCACATGTCTACCTGCTAGTTTCAGTGATTTTCCTGTAGATATGGTTACAGATAATGATATTGGTCTTTGTAGTGCTGTTGTAGAGTATCAAACCACGGTATTAGCAGAACCTTCAGCAATTACAACTTACCTACTTACTGGTGCAACAACTGGCAATGGAAATGGAGATGGTTCTGGTAGCATTTTTAATAAAGGAACTACTACAGTTACTGTAACTACAACAAATGTTTGTGGAACAGAAACAAAAAGCTTTGATATAACAGTAAATGATTCAGAAAATCCAATAGTCAATGCGCAAGCTATTTCTATTCCTTTAGACACTAATGGTGTGGCTATGATAACTCCGGCTCTATTAAACAATGGCACTTCTGACAATTGTGACTTTAATTTGAGTATTGATAGAGATACATTTACATGTTCAGATATTGGAGATCATAATGTAACCCTTACAGCCACAGACAGTTCAGGAAACTCAAGTACTGAAACTGTTATTGTAACAATTGTAGGTGAAATACCAATAATTAGTATTTCTGATTTCACAGCTGTTAACACGCAACTTAACAACACTATTTATTTAGGTTTTGGTCCACAAAGTATCGACCTATCTACCTCTATAACTGGAGGTAATACATTTACGTATGAATGGTTCGCTTCTACTGGAGAATTTGTAGCTAATAGTGCTAATCCAGAAATTAGTCCAACTGTTAGCACTACTTATACTGTAATTGCTACAAATAATTATGGATGTAGCACATCAGCAAGTATAGAAGTTTGTGTAATGGATGCAAGGAGCTATAATAAAAAAGGGAAAGCCAATGGTAAAGTTTTAGTTTGTCATCACACAAATGGAAAAAAAGGAACTAAACATGTATTGATTAGTATTAGTAGTAATGCTGTGATGCAACATTTATCAAACCACGGAATTGGAACTACTCACCCTGATACCCTAGGCGATTGTAATGCTACCTGTATTATAGACCCAGTTGTTCCAACAACTATAGCAAACATTTCTGGTTTTAATGAAATTCCTTCTGACATCCTTGTTTTCCCAAATCCTTCAAACGGTCTTTTTGAAATTCAGCTTTCAAACATGAAAAAAGGGACAAAATTTAATTTAATTGATTATTCTGGAAGGTTAATTGACTATAAAATTGTTTCGTCAGATACGAATAAAAAAATCACCATTGGTAGTAAAAACTTACCTATAGGTATATATTTCTTAAGAATTATTTCAACTGAAGAAACAATCGTTAAGAAATTAATAGTGATTAAAAATTAATTTATTTTATAAATCTAAATAATAAAGGAGCTCAAATAGAGCTCCTTTATTATTTAGATTTTCCCTATTTTTGCCGCATGGTAAAAGAGTTACAATTACGCATTCAATTAAAAGAAGACAAAATAGCTGACATACTGCTAAAAAAAGCAGCCCATCATTTAAGTATTAAACCTTCTACTATTACAGCTGTAAAAGTATTACGTAAATCTATAGATGCTCGTAAACCACAAATTTACTTTAACTATAAAGTTGCCATTTACATCAATGAACCCTTACCTAAAACATCAGAATATCAATTCGAATACAAAGATGTTTCTAATGCGAAAGAAATTCACATTGTTGGCTTTGGCCCAGCAGGAATGTATGCTGCGTTGCGCTGTATAGAGCTAGGTTACAAACCCATTGTGTTAGAACGAGGCAAAAATGTACAGGATCGTCGTAGAGATTTAAAAGCCATCAATCAAGACCATTTTGTAAACGAAGATTCTAACTATTGTTTCGGAGAAGGTGGTGCTGGAACGTATTCTGATGGGAAATTATATACACGTAGTTTAAAACGTGGCGATGTTCGTAGAATTTTTGAAAACTTGGTTTTTCATGGGGCTACAGATCAAATTTTAGTAGATGCACATCCACATATTGGAACTAATAAATTGCCTAAAATTATTCAGAATATTCGTGAAAATATTTTAAATTACGGAGGAGAAATCCATTTTGAAAGTAGAGTCACAAATTTTATAATTAGGAACAACAAACTGCAGGCTATTCAATTACAAAATGGCACAGAAATGACTGTGAATTCTGTAATTCTAGCAACGGGTCATTCTGCTAGAGATATTTACGAACTTCTACATAAAAAAGAAATTGCCTTAAAAGCAAAATCCTTTGCAATGGGTGTTCGTGTAGAACATCCACAACACATTATTGATTCTATTCAATATCATTGTGAAGGCAAAAGAGACGAATTATTACCAGCAGCAGCCTATAGTTTAGTGCAACAAGTAAATGAAAGAGGAGTATATTCTTTCTGTATGTGTCCTGGCGGATTTATTGTTCCGGCAGCAACAGCAAACGGAGAGATTGTTGTCAATGGCATGTCTCCAAGTAGGCGAAATAATTTATATGCAAACTCAGGAATTGTTGTTGAATTAAACATTGACAAAGATTTTGCTAAATATGAAAAATTTGGTCCTTTAAAAGGATTGGAATTTCAAAAAGACCTAGAACGTTTAGCATTTACCTCTGGAGGAAGAAGTCAGGTAGCACCTGCACAACGTTTAACTGACTTTGTAGAAGGGAATTTATCTGCAGATTTAAACTCCACATCGTATCAACCAGGGTTAAAATCCGCTCCACTACACTCTTTACTGCCAAAAATAATTGGAGGAAGACTGCGTAAAGGATTTGAAGCTTTCGGACAAAAAATGCATGGGTATTATACCTCTGAAGCCAATATTATTGGTGTAGAATCTAGAACTTCATCACCCGTAAACATCCCTAGAAAAGAGAATTTAGAGCATCCAGAAATTGAAGGATTATTTCCTTGTGGAGAAGGCGGCGGTTATGCTGGCGGAATTGTCTCTGCAGCAATGGACGGTGAACGTTGTGCTGAAGCAGCAATCGCAAATTTTTAAGCAAATAACATTTCATTAAATCTACTCTTCATCTTCTTTCTAAAATATAGAAAAAGCGTATATTCGCAACTTGAAAACGGAATCTCAGGCAAAGAATGAGCAACAAGAAAAAGAAAAGAAAAAAGTCTAAAACAAAGTTATTACATCAGTATTATTCATATACTGGGTTCTACAAATTTATTGGTAAAAGCTTACGAAAAGCTATCATTCCGATTGTTTTGATAGTTGCTGGGTTAGTTCTTTTTAATAAATACGTATATAATATTAACGATGGTTTACAAACCATGACAGAAACTTTTTCTACCGCTGGTGTCTTAGCTGTATTCTTTGTTTCTGAAACTTTGCTAGGATTAATTCCGCCAGAAATATTTATTGCATGGTCTAAGAAAACAGACGACCCTGTAGTTACATTAGCTATTTTAGCGACACTTTCTTATACTGGAGGTTTAATCACGTTCTTTATAGGTAAAGCTTCTCTAAAAATAAAATCATTTAAAAATTACCTAGAAACAAAATTAATGAGTCAACTAAAAAACACCAGTAAATGGGGTGGTTTTTTAATTGTAGTAGGCGCTTTGTTACCAATACCTTTCTCAATTACTTGTTTAACTGCCGGTATGATTAAATACCCATTTAAAGGTGTGGTTCTATTTGGGCTGTTTCGTTTCTTGCGTTTTGCTGTGTATGCATGGGCTATTTTTAAAATGGTAGATTAGTTTCCAACCTTTTTTCAGTTTGCTTCTAAATTTGTTTGCAACTATATTTTGCGAACGCTGAATGTAATTTATGAACACATACTCACATTCTTAACATTTCAAAAAATCTTTTCTTTATAAAACTATTGAAACACGTACATTTGCTACATGGGATTAACAAACAACGATATTTTTAAAAAATTACGTGTTGCACATAAATATCGCGACACAGACATTATTGAAATCTGTGCTTTAGTAGATTTTAAAGTTACCAAAGGAGAATTAGGTGCTATCTTTAGAAGTGAAGAGCATCCAAAATACATGGAGTGTGGCGATCAGTTTTTACGTAATTTTTTAAACGGGTTGGTGATTCATTTACGTGGACCAATGCCTGCAAAAGGTGAAAAACCACAACAAAAAGACAAACCAAACCAACATAAAAAACCTTTCAAGAAATAAAATAGGAATTACACTATAAAAAACCATCAATTAAAATTGATGGTTTTTATTTTTTCAATTATAACCGTACTTATTAAAAATTACTTAGAATCAAGTACTATATTTTTTTTATCCATTTGACCAATGGCCCAAGTTCTTAACTGTTTTATAAGTGGCACCAATTCTTTACCCGATTTTGTCAGTGAATATTCAACTTTTGGTGGTACTTCTAAATACACTTTTCTAGAAACAAATTCGTCTGCCTCTAATTCCTTAAGTGTTTGTGTAAGCATTTTAGGAGTAATCCCAACAATAGCTCTTTTTAACTCTCCGTACCTTAAAATATCTTCTCTCAGCACCCAAATTATACGTCCTTTGTACTTTCCTCCTACTCTTTTAAAAGCGTAATCCACGGCACAATAGGTCTTTTCAATATTATTTTTCATAAAAACATAAGTTTATTACACTGATAATCAACAATAGTATCTTTGCAGTACCTGGTATACCAAAAAGTACATACTTGACAAATGTATATTAAATATATTTCTTTGCATGTGATTTCTAATTAATTTTAACACCATGCCAAAGAGCAAAACAATACATCCTTTTATAGCTACATTACTAATTTTAGTAGTTCTTGGACTACTAATGCTAATCCCCATAAAAAAGCTATTAACATATCTTCAATTTTCTGATTTTCAATCTGATTATACCAATCTGATTTTTAAAATGACTATTATTTTTTCTCTAAGCTATTTTATTATAAAACGATTAAAAATTGAAAATATATCTGGAATGTCCCCCAAGTATAAATGGAAGTTAAAAGCCCTGAATTTAATTCCATTTTACTTATTCCTTATAGGAATAGCTTCAGTAGCATCAAAAGACTTTTCTGAAGTTATTCCAATTAATATTTTACTTATTTTTATTGGCTGTTTGTCTGTTGGTTTTGCAGAAGAATTTCTTTTTAGAGGGGTTTTACAACCGCTCTTTTTAAGTGCATATATTTCAAAAAAGAGAGGGGTATTTATTGGCGTATTCTACGCTGCATTATCATTTGGCCTTTTTCATTTAATCAACCTATTTAGCAGTGAATCTGTATTACCTGTGTTTATTCAAGTTATATATGCCACTTTTATTGGGTTCTTTTTTGGTGTTATGGTACTAAAAACAAATAAGATTGTGCCTTTAGCAATCATACATGCACTTATAAATTTCTTCTTTTCATTGCAATTCTTACCTGGCTTAAAACCAACAGTAATAGAAGAGGCATCGAATGATATAGGGTCTACTATTGCTCCATTACTATTAACGCTTCCGTTATTTATTATTGGATTGATTCTACTCACAAAAATCAATATAGAAGAAGTCAAAGAAAAGTTACCCTCAAATTTTAATTAAGCGATGAACATACCTAACGAGTTTTCAAAAATTAAAGAACATTTTTCTCCAAAGGTTATTGGAGAGGTAAATGACACCTACATTAAATTAGCAAAGATAAAAGGCGAAAAAGTACCCTGGCACAATCATAAAAACGAAGATGAATTATTCTACATTATAGACGGGTCTCTTTTAATGGAAATTGAGAATGAAAAACCTTTTATGATGCATAAAGGAGATCTTTATATTGTCAAAAAAAGCATCAATCATAGAGTTAGTTCTCAAGAAGAATGCTGTATTATCCTTATTGAAAACAAAACTGCACTACATACAGGTACAGTACATAATGAGATTACTACATCTATTACTGCGCAATTGCGTTAGCTTTCCCCCTTTAAAAACCCAACATCACGAAAAACATTTTATAGTATATTTACACGTTATTAAAATTGACCAATATTTTTAGGTTAAACGAACATTCATATACAATGAAAATAGTAAAAAAAACAATAAAATACCTGAGCATACTTATTGGCCTGCTAACCCTTTTTTTAATTATTATTTTAATTATTGACACTCAAAAAACAAGTTATTTAAAAACGGCCAACATAGAAAACAGTAACATTAGCACCTATTTAATAACAAATGTTAATGTTGTCACCATGACAAAGGATACAGTATTGCCAAAAAAAATGGTATATATAGAAAATGGAATCATAAAAAAAATTGCAGATTCTATCGCTGTTAAAAACACAACTGTCATAGATGCAAAAGGAATGTTTTTATCCCCTGGCTTAATAGACATGCATGTACATGTGTGGGATAAATATGAACTTGGTCTTTACCTTTCTTATGGAGTAACTTCTGTAAGGAATTTATGGGGGAGAAAAATGCATCTAAGAATTAAAAATGAAATACATAAGAACGAATTAATTGCTCCAAGTTTCTATACTACTAGCCCTAAACTAACAGGTCCAGAATTTATGGGAGATGATAACGTGAACCTATTCTCCGCAAAAGAAGCTAAAGAGAAAATCAAAAAATATAAAAACGATGGTTATGATTTTATTAAAACTTATTACGGTTTAACTGAAGATATTTTTGATGCTATTATTGAGCAATCTGTCGAATCTAAAATGGACATTATTGCACATCCAACTCCAAAAGTTGCATATTCTTATCATTTTAATACGCAAATAAAAACAATTGAACATGCAGAAGATATTGTTCAACAACCTTTAAACTACAAATTAGACACCATAAAGCTAAAAGAGGTAATTAATGAATATCGCACCCACCCAAACACTAAATTAAGCCCTACACTTATTGTGTATTATAACATTTATAATATGATGATGGATGAAGATATTTTATCTTCAGACCTTACAAAATTGATAAATCCATTAATTCAAATGGTTGATAGCAAAGCGCAGTTTGACCGATGGGATTCTGCAAAGAGGAAGGATTCTACCTTACCACTTCGTATTAAAGCTCAACATGAATTTCATTTAATCACCTTAAAAAAATTACACGAAAATGGGGTTACTTTTGTTGCAAGTACAGATGCCGGAATTGGGGTAACAGTACCAGGTTATTCTTTGCATCAAGAATTACAGCTATATAAAAAAGCTGGATTAAATAATTACGAAGTGCTAAAAACTGCCACTGTAAATGCCTCAAAAGTTCATGAAATCATGAATAATCAAGGAACTATAGAAGTTGGCAAGGTTGCAAATTTACTTTTACTCAAAAAAAATCCTTTAGAGGATTTATCTACTTTAAAAAAACCCGCTACAGTTTTTATTAAAGGCGTACAATTAAATAGAAATACATTAGATACTTTTAAAGAAAAATCGATTGATAGATCAAACCTAATTGCTTCTGGTCTAAGGTATTTAGAATATTTACTTTTTGAACGTTAAAATAATCAGAATAAAAAACTAGAAACCCGTACATTTGCCAGATGCGAATAGATATCATTACCGTTTCACCTGAATTATTACAAAGTCCGTTTCAACATTCAATGATGAAACGTGCCATTGACAAAGGATTGGCAGAAGTACATTTTCATAATTTACGTGAATATGGCATTGGCTCTTACAAGAAGTTAGATGACATGCAGTTTGGTGGCGGAGCAGGTATGGTACTGATGATAGAACCTATTGACAACTGTATTTCTAAACTACAATCTGAGCGCACATATGATGAAATAATATATATGACTCCAGATGCTCCAACCTTAAATCAAAGTATTGCAAATTCACTTTCATTAAAAGAAAATGTAATTATTTTAACTGGACATTACAAAGGAGTAGACCAACGTGTTAGAGATAAATTCATCACCAAAGAGATTTCTATTGGTGATTATGTTTTGACTGGAGGAGAATTGGCGGCTGCTGTTTTATGCGATGCTGTTGTACGTTTAATTCCAGGAGTTCTAGGTGATGAACAGTCTGCGCTTACAGATTCTTTTCAAGACAACTTATTGTCGCCTCCCGTATATACGCGTCCGGCAGAATATGACGGCATGAAAGTCCCAGAAGTTTTATTATCTGGAAATTTTCCCAAAATAGACACATGGAGAACAGAAAAAGCATATGAAAGAACAGAACAAATTAGACCAGATTTATTAAATGAATAAGTTTTTAGACCTCGTAAAAAAGCATCCTGCTTTAGCAATTGTTTTTGGATTTCAACTTTTTAGAATTGCATTATTACCATTTATGGGGTTAATGCCACAAGATGCATATTATCATTTTTACGGAGAGAACTTATCGCTTTCTTATTTTGATCACCCCGGAATGATTGGTTACATTTTAAGAGGGTTTACAGAAGTCTTTGGAAAAACAATCTTTGTTGTTAAACTAGCCGATTTTATTGTTACATCTTTCACCTTATTAAGTTTCTACAAACTTTCTACATATTTCCTTTCTAAAAGCAGGGCTTTAACAGCATTAGTATTGATTAGTTCTACCATATTTATTTCTATTTTATCATTCAATTCAACTCCTGATGTACCTTTATTGTTATTTTGGACACTAAGCATCATTTGTTTATACAGAGCTATTTTTGATGATGTTAAGTGGCACTGGATTGTTGCTGGATTGGTTATTGGATTGGCTTTTGACTGTAAATACACCTCATTATTTCTCCAAATAGGTTTGATAGGTTTTTTATTTTTTTCTAATAAACATAGAAAACTATTACTTTCTCCATGGTTATGGGCTTGTTTAATTCTTTCTTTTGCAGCTTCATTTCCCGTTTGGTGGTGGAATTATCAAAATGATTTTGCCTCATTTGCTTTTCAAGGATCAAATAGAACAGGAAGCATTTCAAAATTTGAGCTTTCTCCGAATTTCTTTTTTGGAGCCATTGCACATCAGCTTATTTTATTGCTACCTATTTTATTCTTTGCTTTTATAACCTTTACGTATAAATACATTAAAAGAGCACTGTTTAAGTTTAAGTTACCTTCTTCAAAAATAATATTTCTATTCGCTTTTTTTGCGCCTACTTTTGTTGGTTTTTTTCTGATAACACCTGTTTACTGGGTGAAAATGAATTGGATGATGCCAGCATATATTACTGGAATCATAATCGCAGCAATGTTTATCAAAAAGAAGTGGATTAAAGTTCAACTCTATTTTTCTGTGTTCTTTCATGTATTAATTGGGCTACAAATTATATTTTATTTAGCCCCCATTAAAAGCGATGATACATGGATTGGATGGAAAGAATTATCTGTTGAAACTGAAATATTGCTAAAGAACAACCCGAATAGTTTTGTTTTTGCAGCAGACGACTACAAAACTACCGCGGCCTTAAACTTCTTTTTAGACAAAAAAGCATATGCACAAAATATTATTGGACTAAATGCTTTGCACTTTGATTATGTTGACACAGACCTATCTGTATTAAATGGAAAAAATGCGATCTTCTTAGATTCTGATACTCGTTTTAAAAATAAAGAAAAGAAGAATGCCTTTAACCATCCAGAAATACAAAATTATTTCGATACTATTACTGAGTTACCCCCTATAATTATTTCAATAAACGGGAAGGAAGTACGTAAGTTTTGGGTGTACTATTGTACTAATTATCAGTCTAAAAATTAATTCCCATAATCCCTTTTTATCAAAAAAGATTTCATAAATTTGCAACCTCAAAATTAACCTCTGACGAGAATCGTGAAAGTTGGTGTTTGAGAACCATAAATAAATATCATGGAAGAATTAATTAAATTTGTACAATCAGAATTTGTAACAAGAAACGAATTACCAGATTTTTCAGCTGGAGATACTATCACTGTTTTTTACGAAATTAGAGAAGGAGATAAAGTTAGAACTCAGTTTTTTAGAGGTGTAGTTATACAACGTAAAGGTGTTGCTTCTTCTGAAACATTCACCATTAGAAAAATGTCTGGAACTGTTGGTGTTGAACGTATTTTCCCTGTGAACTTACCTTCTATCCAAAAAATTGAAGTAAACAAAAGAGGTAAAGTAAGAAGAGCTCGTATCTTTTACTTTAGAGGCCTTACTGGTAAGAAAGCTAGAATTACTGAGAAAAGAAGATAGTTTTAGTTTACCAAAACATATAAAAAAGCGTTGTGATTTTCACAACGCTTTTTTTAATGAACAATTGTTAATAAACCCTGTTCATATCTTGTTGATTACTAAATGGTTGAAAAATTTGAGTTTTCAAATCTTGCGCTTATATTTGAAATGTATTAAGAAAGTAATACGACTTATATCTTTTGATAAAAGTGTTATTATTTGAATGTACAATAAAGTAACGTTCTTTATCATAGTTTTTCAAGACAGAAGTAAAAATGTTTTTACAGCAATGAAAATTCATTTTTAGAAATGGAGGGAAGTTATCTGTAAAAAGATACTAATCAAAAATTCGAGGCAGATACGCAAGTAAACGCTTATTCTTTTTAGGGTTGAAAAACACAGTGAATTATCTATTAAGGTAATGTATATACAAAATGTGTAAACACTACTGGATAATTCAAAAACTGAAATAATGAATTTTAGTTTTTTATTGAGGTATAGCAAATCGAAAGAGATGCTACTTGTAAAAACGTTTGCACACAAGTGCAAACAAAATTAAAAAGAGTTATTTCAAAGAAGCCATATCATAACAAGCAATTGTTCGATATGGCTTTTATTTTATACACATTTTACGACCATATTTATTAATAAATTCACAAAAACTAAACATGATTATTAGTATATTCTCATGCTTTTTCCCGTTATAAATCATTAAATTTGCCACATCAAAAATACATCTACCGATGTAGATCTATTTTATTTTTTAACTTAAAAAATACTTATTGAAATGAGCAACTCTGCTAAAATAATTTACACAAAAACTGACGAAGCTCCTGCTTTAGCTACGTATTCTTTTTTACCAATCGTAAAAGCGTTTACAGCTTCTTCTGGAATAGAAATTGAAACTAAAGACATTTCTTTAGCGGCAAGAATATTAGCAAATTTATCAGAGTATTTAAATGATGATCAAAAAGTAAATGATGCATTAGCAGAATTAGGCATATTGGCTAAAACTCCTGAAGCAAACATTATAAAATTACCAAATATTAGTGCTTCAATGCCACAATTGAATACCGCCATTAAGGAACTTCAACAATTAGGTTATGCACTACCAGATTACCCCAATACTCCTAAAACTAAAGAAGAGACAGCTATAAAAGCGAGTTATGATAAAGTTAAGGGCTCTGCAGTAAACCCTGTTTTAAGAGAAGGGAATTCTGATAGACGTGCTCCAATGGCTGTAAAAAATTACGCAAAAAAGAATCCGCATTCAATGGGTGCTTGGAGTTCTGAATCTAAATCTCATGTATCTACAATGACAGAAGGTGATTTTTTCCACAATGAAAAGTCAATCACTGTGAACACCGCTACTGATGTTAAAATTGAACATGTAGACCTTAGTGGGAATTCAACAATATTAAAAGCATCAACTCCACTATTAGCTGGAGAAATTATTGATGCAACTATTATGAGTAAAAAGGCTTTATTATCCTTTTTGGATGCTCAAGTTTCAGACGCTAAAGAGAGTAACGTTTTATTTTCTTTACATATGAAAGCAACAATGATGAAAGTTTCTGACCCTATTATTTTTGGTCATGCTGTACGTGTTTTCTTTAAAGAATTATTTACAAAACATGAAGAAACATTTAATCAAATTGGTGTTGATGTAAATAATGGTTTCGGAAACTTAATTAGCAAACTAGAAGAGTTATCTTCAGATAAAAAAGCAGAAATTTTAGCAGACATTGAGACTGTATATAAAAACAACCCTGCCATTGCCATGGTAAATTCTAATAAAGGAATTACAAATTTACACGTACCAAGTGATGTGATTATTGATGCTTCTATGCCAGCAATGATTAGAACTTCTGGTCAGATGTGGAATAAAGAAGGCAATCAACAAGACACAAAAGCTGTGATTCCGGATAGTAGCTATGCAGGTATTTATGAAGCTACAATTGATTTCTGTAAAGAAAATGGAGCTTTTGATCCTTCAACAATGGGAACAGTTCCTAATGTTGGTTTGATGGCTCAAAAAGCTGAAGAATATGGTTCTCATGATAAAACTTTTGAAATTAAAGCTGATGGAGCTGTAAGAGTTATAAACTCTAATGGTGAAATTTTAATTGAGCACCCCGTAGAAACTGGAGATATTTGGAGAATGTGTCAAGTAAAAGATGCTCCAATTCAAGATTGGATTAAGCTAGCTGTAAATAGAGCAAGAGCGACTAACATTCCTACCATTTTTTGGTTAGATAAAAATAGAGCTCATGATGCTGAAGTAATAAAAAAAATAAACACTTATTTACCAAATCACAATACCGAAGGGTTGGATATTCAGATTTTATCTCCTATTGAAGCTACAAAATTTACACTTCAAAGAGTTAAAGAAGGAAAAGATACGATTTCTGTTTCAGGGAATGTTTTAAGAGATTACTTAACAGATTTGTTTCCTATTTTAGAATTAGGAACTTCTGCTAAAATGCTCTCTATAGTTCCGCTAATGAATGGCGGAGGATTGTTTGAAACTGGCGCAGGAGGTTCTGCTCCAAAACATGTACAACAATTTGAAGAAGAAGGTCATTTACGTTGGGATTCTTTAGGTGAATTCTTAGCATTAGCTGTTTCCTTAGAACACTTAGGACAAACCAACAATAACAACGAAGCATTGGTTTTAGCAGAAACTTTAGATAATGCAACTGATAAATTTCTTGACAATAAAAAATCCCCTTCACGTAAAGTAGGTGAGTTAGACAATAGAGGTTCTCATTTTTATTTAGCAACCTATTGGGCAGAAGCATTGGCTAACCAAGATAAAAACGAAGCTTTAAAGAATCGTTTTTCTTCAATGGCAACTGAATTATCCAACAATGAAGAAACCATTGTTAATGAATTAAATTCAGCTCAAGGACATGCTTTAAATATTGGAGGTTATTACAAACCTAATAAAGAATCAATTGCAAAAGAAATGAGGCCAAGTGCTACTTTTAATGCTATTTTAGCAGCACTTTAAAAAAATAATTATTTATTTTAAAGGCGATGTAAAAACTACATCGCCTTTTTTATTTATTTTTGGTTTATGAGTTTTACAAAAACTACCGAACAAGATTCTAAATACAATCATTTAGAACAAATGAATACCTCCGAATTATTGAGTAACATTAATAATGAAGACAAAACCGTTGCTTTTGCTGTAGAAAAAGCCATTCCGCAAATAACAAAATTGACAAATCAAATTGTTGACAAACTTAAAAATGGTGGACGATTATTTTACCTAGGAGCCGGAACTAGTGGACGACTAGGTATTTTAGATGCTTCAGAATGCCCTCCAACCTTTGGAGTTCCACATGAATTAGTCCTTGGACTAATTGCTGGTGGAGATACCGCCATAAGAAAAGCTGTAGAAAATGCAGAAGATTCTAACACACAAGGATGGTTAGATTTAAAAGAACATCAAATTACTAAAAAAGATATTGTCATTGGCATTGCTGCTTCAGGTACAACACCCTATGTGATAGCTGCATTAGAAAAATGCAATGATGAACACATAGCCACAGGCTGTATTACCTGTAATAAGAATAGCCCTTTATCTACTGTTTCAAAATTCCCGATTGAAGTAGTTGTTGGGCCTGAATTTGTTACCGGAAGCTCAAGAATGAAAGCTGGAACTGCTCAGAAAATGGTTTTAAATATGCTTACTACATCTTCTATGATATTATTAGGTAAAATTAAAGGGAACAAAATGGTTGACATGCAACTATCTAACGATAAATTAGTAAATCGTGGCGTATTAATGTTAGTTAATGAATTACAGATCGACCAAAAGACCGCGAGTGAATTATTGAAAAAATATCAGAATGTGAGAACTGCAATTATAAATTATAAAAATGAGTGTTAATCAAGAATTATTAGGGAAAGGAGTAAAAAAATTATTGCTTTTAATTTTATTATTAATCGTTTCTCCTATCACTTTAAATATTGCTTTTAAAGCATTAAATAAAATGGAAGACTCTATGTATATTGCCTATGGAATTTTGGCTTTAGCTATCGTTCTTATTGTTTTAACGCTGATACTTGCATTCAAAACATTTAAAACATTTTTAGACGCATTATTTAATAAATAAAAATTTGAAAAGCGCTTACAATATACAGAAGTTATTTAATTGGGAATATTGGCCTACTTCAATGTTTTATGTTCCTAATTTACCGTATGCATTTTATTTAGCAGCTAGGGCAAAACATTCAGCTTTTTTTAGTGCAGCAAATCCTTGTATTAAAAGTTCGGGAAATGGTACAGAAAGCAAATACAAAACTATTGGATTAATTCCAGAAAAATTTAGACCAAAAACAGTTTTTGTAGATTCAAATCGTAATATTGATAAGGTATTTCAGGAACTTAAATTAAGAGAAATAAATTTCCCTCTTATTGCTAAACCTGATGTTGGCTTTAGAGGTTTACTGGTAAAAAAAATACATTCAGAAGAAGAGTTAAAACTGTATTTAGACACCTACCCTATTGACATCATCATCCAAGAGTTTTTAGACCACAAAAACGAATGCGGAATATTCTATCACAAAAAACCAAATCAAGAAAAAGGGAGTATTACTTCTATTACATTGAAAAAATTTTTAGTTGTTATCGGTGATGGATCATCTACTTTTAAAGAATTGATTCTTAATAACGAAAGAGCAAAACGCTATATAGATATACTCTCTGAAATTCATCAAGATAAACTACAGAACATCCCAACTAAAGGACAAAAAATAAAACTTACGTCTATAGGGAATCATTCTAAAGGAACACAATTTATTTGTGGTGGTCATTTAATTACAAAAAAATTAGAACAAACTTTTGATCAATTAAGTAATTCTATTGATGGTTGGTATTATGGAAGAATTGATATTAAGTACAATACTTTTGAGGAACTAGAAAATGGATCTAATTTTAAAATTTTAGAAATCAATGGAATTCTCTCTGAACCTACCCATATTTATGACAGTGAAACCTACACCTATTTACAAGCTCTAAAAGCCATAAGAACACATTGGGAATCTTTATTTCAAGTAGCTACAATAAATAACAAGCAATACAATGTTCCTTATAAAAGTTCTAAAAAATTTATTAAAGAGATGTTTGAGTTAAGAGCTTATACTAAAAAAATAAAAAGCCTTTCGAACGAATATCAAAAGGCTTAGTTATATTATTTTTTGTAAGATCTAAACGTATAAGATTTATGTATTACTTTCCATTTCCCCTTAACTTTTAACAACAACATATAATCAGTGTACACTCGTTTTGCTCCTGGCATATCTATTTCTAATTTTGCCATTGCTACATTATTTTCATAATCAATAGAAATGATTTTCCCTATTCGATTACTCTTTCTACCTTGTTTAATATTACCAATATATTTTTCCCCATCCCAAACATGTAGTTCCCCATTTCTGACAGAATACAAATTTAAATCTTTATGAAAAGCTTTTTTTACTCTTTCAGGCTCTCCATTGGAAGTACCTTCAATATAATGATACAATGCTTTTTTTATGTTTTCTTTCTCGTTTTGAGAATTTACTATAAAAGTACCTGTAAACAGTAGTACTATTAAAATCGATTTTTTCATTTTTTATCTATTGTTTAATGATTCAATTATTTTTTGTGCAACAATTTTAGCCGAGGAAGGATCCTGACCTGTAATTAATCTACCATCAACTTGATAATATTGTGCTCCATTTTTTTGTGAGTAGGTAAAATTCCCACCATTTTTCTTCAGTTTTTGTTCAATCGAAAATGGAAACTCTTTATAATACGCGGCATTCATTCTTTCAAACTTATCTGGATACCCATTTACATTTTTCCCCTTATAAATATACTCACCATTTGATGTTTTTAAGTTCACAATTCCTGCCACTCCATGACAAATAGCAGAAACAATTCCGTTATTTTTCTCGTACACATCCATTGCTATTTTTTGGATTTCACTATTTTCAGGAACTCCATACATTGCAGCCCCACCTCCAACATAATACACAACACTATAACTAGCCACATCTATTTGATTAGGAGTTAACGTATTTTTTAATTTGCTTAATAATTTAGCATCTTTTAAGTATTTGTTTTGAATTGGATTCGATTTATTTAAATACCCAAAAGGAACAGAACCTCCTTTTGGACTCAAAAAATCTATTTCATAACCAGCCTCAACCAAAACATCATAGGCATAGACTATTTCTCCAAAGTGATTAGATGCTTTAATAGAAGAGGTCCCATACGTTTTCTGATTAGAAACAATGAATAAAATTTTACCTGTATTTGTTTCTTCAATTTTTTGAGTTAGCACAGCATTCTTTTCTACTTTAGGTTGACAACCAAAACTAATGAGCATTACTAATGTAAGCTTTAACACATATTGCATAATTATTATTTTTACTGCAAGATGCTCACTATATTGTAAAATGAGTTTTTGTTTTATAAAGTAGAAGTACTGATTTATAAATTAAAACATTAAAATTGCTCTCTGTATTTAGCCGGTGTGGTTCCTTCTATTTTTTTAAATGTAGTGTAAAAGGTAGATTTAGAGTTAAACCCACATTCATAACCTATTGCCTCTAGCGTTAAATTACGACTTTCTTTCATCATGATTTTTGCTTCTGAAATTTTATATTCATTCATAAAAACAGGAAAACTTTTACCCAAATTGTCATTCAATAATTGCGAAAACTGATGAGTTGTTAGTTGTATTCTTTTAGCAACATCAGAAGATTTAAGATTTGCATTTCTAAATAGTTGTTCTTCTTTCATTAAAGCGTTTAACTTCTCTAAAAGAGTGCTCGCATCAGAAGTGTCAATTTTTTTATCAACATATTTTTCTTTGATCAATTCTGAAGAGCTCTTTTCACCTCTTCTAAAAATTAAGAGTAAAAAAAGGATATATAAAATAAATGTAAAAGAAATGGCACCTGTAATATATGATGTATAGGTTGTTGTGCTATAGGCAATCCAAATAATTAAAACTCCAACAAAAACACTGATTTTCCAAATTTCGTCAGGGTTCAATTTCAACTTTTTAAAAAACATCTTCTTAAAAATACTTCTAATATAAAATCCAGAATACAAAATGTAAACCAACCATTGCCAATAAATTCCTTCTATTAAATATTCTTTCCACAAACGTAAATTATCATAATAGGGAAATACATAGCTAATAACACCAATTAAAAACAAAAAAGGAATTAAATGCGCCCACCAATTCTTTACCGACCAACTTTTTACATTAGTTGCAGATACTACATATAGAAACAATGCTGGCCCTATTAAAAAACAAGCAGATAGTCCAATTTGAACAAAAAGTTCAAACAAGTTTGGATTGAAATACAAAAAGATAGATTTTACAATACGTATACTTAATAAAAGAAGTAATAGCCCTAAAAACGGGTGAAATACTTTTCTTTTTTTAACAAAAAAAAGAAAATATAGGCTCAATAATAAACCATTAAAAGCTCCTAAAGCACTAAAAAAAAATAAAAGTTCTCTGCTAAATTCCATCTATTAAATTAAAAACATAAACGAAAGTACATATAGAAAATTAATCTACCAAGATTCTTTTAGCGGTAGTTGTACTACAGACTGAAGCTTATTCAATCATTATATCATAAAAGAGAGAGGGCTCTAATGAATAACTAAATTTTGATTTAAAATACGAATACCACATGTATTCTATATAAATTCACTTCTAATTTTTTGAAAAGCAATCCTCATTTGAGATTCTACAGTTTTAATTGATATATTTAAACTGTTTGCAATTTCTTTATTCTTAAGCCCATCAGATTTACTTAATAAAAATATTCGCTTGCATTTTTGAGGTAATTTATCAACGATCATTTTTATTTTGGTCATCTTCTCTTCAGTACCATTTATTTCTTCAGTATAAAATTGTAATGCTTGGTATTTTAGCTCTGCTAAGAATAAATCACTACGATGTTCTTTTCTAACCCTATCAATATATGCATTGTAAGCAGCTTTAAAAAGGTATGATTTCAAAGATGAATTTATGTTTATTGAATGTCTTTTCTCCCATAATTTCACAAAAACTTCTTGAACAATATCTTCAGCATCATCCATATTTTTTGTAAATTGAACAGTGTATAGGCACAACATCCTATAGCAAGAGTCAAACAAGTTACTGAAAGCCTGCTTATTATCTTTTTGAATTCTTTTCCATAAAGTTTTCATTGTTCTAGCAATAAATGATAATAGTAATTTTCTTTTTATGTAAATGTAAAAAAAAAAAAAGTTTTAAGGGTAATTAAATTTCAGATCGTCATCTAAGAAAATAATAATATTTTGGAAAACCTGATACAAAAATATCTAACCAACACTATAACTAAAGAAGAGGTTAGAGAACTAGAGGAATGGCTAAATGAAAAAGACAATGAAGAAATCTTTAAAAACTATATTAAAGAAAATCATCAGTTAGACCTCATATACAATAGCAGTATTGATACTAAAAATGCACTAAAAAGGGTGCACAAAAAAGTCACCTTTAAAAACAAAGTAACACTATTTAACAAGTCCTTCTTAAAATATGCAGCTATATTGATAATTGCACTTGGAAGCTTTTTTCTTTATCATCAATACAATACTAATGAAAAGGAATTCATTTTCGATTATACGAGCCAAATTGTATTAGAACTAAATGATGGTTCAAAATTTAATTTAAGTGACAAATTAAATGAGGCAATTAAAAATAAAAAAGGCCAATTGATAGCCACAATTAAAGAGGGACAATTAGTGTACAGATCTGCAGGCCCTTCTTCGTCTTATCACCTGGTTTCGGTTCCAAATGCAACAGTTTACAAAATCACTTTAACAGACGGAACAGTTGTGACAATAAACTCTGGAAGTACTTTAAAATATGGAAGTAATTTTTCAAATAAAAGCAGTAGAAAAGTTTTTCTAAATGGAGAAGCTTTTTTTGACGTTGCAAAAAACAAAAACGCTCCTTTTATTGTTAATACTAAAGACATGCATATTAAAGTTCTGGGTACAAGATTTAATGTCTCAAGTTACAACAACGATAAAAAATCTTCAGTTGTTCTAGAGGAAGGAAGTGTTAGCATAAATAAAAAGTCATCAAAAAATGTTAAAAACATCATCTTAAAACCAAAAGAGCAATTTGTTTTAGAAAAAGACAAATTTAGTGTGAAACCAGTACTTGTAGAAAAACATATTGCTTGGAAAAAAAGAAAATTACATTTTAGCAATGATCGATTTGAAGATATCATAAAGGAGATGGAAAGGTATTACAATTTAAAAATCAACTTAAATTCATCTAGCCTAAATAACAATAGATTTACTGGAACTTTTACTTCTGAAACAATAGAAGAGGTATTAAATGTATTTAAAGAATTATCAGAATTTAAGTATACAAAAAAAGCGAATACCATAACAATATCTAGGATTAAATAAATCACAAACCTCTAGTCTAGTTATAACGATATAATTAATTACCCTTAAAATAACACTTGCTATATGTTAAAAAGAACTCTACTATCCTTCATTATCCTTATTAGTATTGTACAGGTTAATGCAAATAACAGTAATAAAATAAGTTTTGATTTAACCAAAGCAACTATTAAAGAAGTTTTTTCAAGTATAGAATCTCAAACAGATTACAATTTTTTTTATGAGAATAATAGCCTTGATTTAAATCAGTTATTCACAATAAAAGTTGAAAATGAGATATTAGAAAATGTTCTTTCAAAAATACTTGACAAAAAAAAGATCTACTTTAAAATTATTAGTAATCAAGTAGTTCTAAAAAAAGTTACGTATACCATAAATGGGAAAACAATCGATATAAGCACCGGAGAGGTAATTCCGTTTTGTAGTGTAATAATTGATGGTACACATACTGGAACATCAAGTAACGAACATGGCGAATTTCAATTAAAAGTAGATAATTTACCTGTTAAGCTTAATTTCTCTCATTTAAATTATAATAATTTTTCAGTAAGTGTAACGACAAAAAAAGAAATAGTAATTAAACTAAGCCCTCTTGTATTTGAATTAGAAGAAGTTAGCATATCAAATAAAAAAGATCTTTATGCATATGAATTAGCAAAAAAAGCATTTCGAAAAGCAGACGTTTATGCTAAAAACAAAAAATATGGTAAAGCATATTACCGCCAAAAATCTAAAAATGGAAATCAATATTCAGAGTTTTCTGAAATAATTTACGATATCAGATATTCTACAGAAGGAATAAAAGATTGGAATATACTAGAAGGTAGGTATGCTTTAAAAGGAGGCACTGTAAACAACAGAAATTACACTTTATTATCAAGAATTTTAAAATCTTTTCAACCCAACTCAGAAGATTTAATTTTCCCTTTAAGAGATAACATTGAAGATTATTATAAAGTAAAAATTATACAGAATATTGATTCAAAAGATGGAAAAATTGCTGTTTTGAGTTTTGAGCCTTACAAAAGAATAAAAACGCCAATATTAGAGGCTGAAGTTTACATTAATACAAAAAACAATGATCTATTAAAGCTAAATGCAACTGTTAAGAATGACAACTTTAAAGCGGTAAACTTTAAAGATAAATCTGCTAAAAAGAAAAATTATATTCTTAATTACGAGATCACTTTTAAAAAAGACAGTGTCTTTAGTTTAGTTTTAGACTATATGAAGGTCGTTCAAAGTTTTGATTATTATAAAAATGACAGTTTAATAACCCACGTGAGTTCTAATTCTATTTTATCATTTTTTGAATACTACAAATCCAATTCCAGAAAAAGGTTAGGAAGACAATTTAAAGACAAATATAGTGACTGGCAAAATTTAAATGCGATTGGTTATAATGAAAAATTCTGGAAAGAAAACGCCATCATTAAAAGGACTGATGATGAAAACGAAGTGATCCGTTCTTTTGAAAGAAACAATGCATTTGAATCAATTTTCATTAATAGTAGACAGCAAATTTCAACAACACAAACTAATATAAACAACGATGTTTTTATACAAAAATTAGACAATGATTTACAAAACCACAATGCATTTAATCCTGTTGAAAAAGTATACCTTCACACAGATAAAAACATCTATTTTAATGGAGAAAACATATGGTTTAGTTCTTATAACACCTTAGGAACAAAACATCATTATTCTTTGGCGAGTAAAGTATTACATGTAGATTTAATTAATCCAAAAGGCGAAATAGTGCTCTCTAAAAAAATTGGACTTAATCAAGGGAGAGGTAAAGGAAATATATCACTACCAAAAGACACAGAGCAAGGCCACTATCAAATTAGAGCATATACCAATTGGATGCGAAACTTTGATGTTTCACATTTTTTTACACAGCGTATCAAAATTATAAATAATAGTGTAAAAAAATCCATTATAACAAAAAAAAGCACAAAAATTGATTTACAGTTTTTTCCTGAAGGAGGAGAGTTAACGTCAAGTTTAAAAGCTCGAATAGCTTTTAAAGCCATTGGTACTGACGGTCTAGGAATTGATGTAAAAGGAAAAATTGTAGATTCTAAGAACAAAACAATAACAACATTTAAATCAAGAGAACATGGTGCGGGAATAATTACACTAAAGCCTTTAATTAACGAAACATATACGGCTATCCTAAACGATAAATCAACATATCAACTACCAAAGGTATCAAAAACAGGCTATTCCATGTTTGTAAATAATATTGAACTTAAAAATATAAAAGTAAAAATTCAAGCAAGTGAAGATTTAAGAGGTAAAAAGTTTTATGTTATTGGACATTCTCACAAAGAAAAATACTACCAAGGAAAATTTGAATTTGGAGGCAAACTCTTAGTTGATTTTGAAATACCAAAACAAAAGCTCCCTACTGGTGTATTTACGTTAACTGTTTTTAATAATGAGGGAATACCCATGGCAGAAAGAGTTGTATTTATTAACAATAATAACCAGCTTAAGATTACAGCAAAAATAAATGGTAAGAAGCAGTTACCAAACAATCAAAAAGAAATACAAATTAAAGTAACCGATGCTAGGAATTGGCCTATTTCTACAAATTTATCGATTGCTGTAACAAACTCCTTAAAATATTCTAAAAAGGAAAATGATGCGAATATTTTAAGTCACCTTTTTCTTCAATCTGACTTAAAAGGCAAAATAGAAAACCCAACTCTATTTTTTAATAATAAAAAAAGAGCAACAAGATATCGATTAGAATTAATTATGCTTACACATGGATGGAGAAAAATTGATTGGAATACGATAAAGACCGAAAACTACAAAACACCAAAAAGACATGAATTCGAACAAGGAATAACCATACATGGAATTGCAAAAAAGGATTATGGCGTCTTACGAAATAAGAATATCAAAATGTCTGTTCTTTCTAATGGCGAATATGCTTCCTATGTAGCAAAGACAAATCATAACGGTGAATTTACAATCAAAAACTTCAATAATACCGGAACTTTAAAGGCCTCTTTTAGCACAATGGATTCTAATGGGGAAATTATTGAAATCACTGCTGAAATTCGCAAAGAAAATAAAGTGATAAAATTGCCTTCAAAATTTAAATCTATCGGTTTCTCAAATACAAAAAAAGAAATTCAAACTGCCAAAGAAGCTACTATTCAATTAAAAAATGACTCAATAACAGAAGTAATGCTTACTAAAAAGGATGCATTTCTTTTAAATGAAGTAACACTAAAAAATGTAGTTGTGAGAACTAAAAAAGATTTCACCAATTTTGACAGAGAAAATATGGACGGATATAACATGGTTCCAGATCATACAATAAAAATTAAAAACCAGTTTGGTGAAAATATTAAAAATCTATTAAATGAAATTCCTAATATAAACTATTACGAAGGGAAAATATATATCAGAAAAAACCCACAACCTGTTTTGTGGATTGTTGATGGCATGGAGGTTTTTGGTTCTCCCAATTTTCAAAATTATGCCAATATTGAAAAAATTGAAGTGCTAAAAAGTATTATAAGCACCGCTGTTTATGGGCCTAGAGGTGTACACGGTATTATCTTAATAACAACAAAAGATGGCCCAACAGTTAGACCAAAAAGGTTTACCCCATCAATTAACATCGATGGTTTTCAAAACAATAAAGAATTTTACACACCAAAATTTTCAAGTGCAACTATACAAGATTATCGCACAACTCTGTATTGGAATCCAATGATTAGAACCAATAAAGATGGAGAAGCAACCATAATAATTAACGGAAGTACAAACCAAAATACTATGCAAATAGTTATTGAGGGACTTTCAAAATATGGATCAGCTGGTGTATTAATAAATAACCTCCAGTAATACACGTCTAACTATCAGATACTTAAGCGCACTATTCTTACCATTTAAGAATTGAGCACTTTTTTTTGGCACGCTCTTTGAAAACTGACTACTAACGTGGAAGCTGAAAACCGAAAAGAGTAAGCAGAATTTTTAAAATAGAAATTATGAAAAAAGCACTACTATTATTTTTAGGAATGATGTCTTTTGTTGCTGTAAGTGCAAACGACAAAAATGTATCAACTGAAAAAACGATAATCATAAACGGTTATGATGAAGCAGTTAGTTTTATTGAAAGAGGTGTTCAATTTCATGTGTTTTTAAATGGTGATTTTGAATTTGATACTCCAAATAGACGGTACTACGAGTATAACAATAGAAGCTACCGCCAGAATAACATTAGAATTGATAGAGACTATAAAGGAAGAATTAAACGCATAGGTGCTAATTATATTCGTTATGATTATAAAGGAAATGTTACTAGAATTGGAAATATAAGAATCTATTACAGAAGAGGATTTGTAAGAAAGGTTGGTGATTTAAAAGTTTCTTACAATAATTGGGGAGATCCATATTTTTATGGAAATGTTCACCGAGATTATTACGATTCAGGCATTCAATTTTCTTTAAACTTCGGTACTATTTTCAACTATAATGATCGTTACTTTTATGATTATAGCTTTAAAAATAATTACAGAAAATATAGAGAAGACAAACACTATTATTATTACAAAGTTAAACCTAATGGCAAAGTTGGAAAACGTGGTAAGTTAATAAAAAGAAGAAAAGCTGGCGTAACTACTCGAAGAAATAATAATAATAATTACACAAAAAGAAAAACAGCACCTAATAGAAAAACTAATACTAAAAGAAAGTCTTATGTTAAAAGAAACACTACTCCTAAAAGAGTTAAAGTAACTAAGAAAAAAGTTAAAAGAAGAACTCATAAAACGAGCGTTAAAAAGGAAGTGAAAAATAGAAAGGTTTACAAAAAACAAGAAAAAAGAAGACGTAGCTAATGTTACATAAATAAAAATCCCGCTTTATAAAGCGGGATTTTTTTATGTTCTTAATTATCGAATTAATTTTCGATACTTAATACGTTTCGGCATTAAATCTCCACCCAAACGTTTCTTTTTATTTTCTTCATAATCACTAAAACCTCCTTCAAAGAAATACACTTCACTGTTGCCTTCAAAAGCTAAGATATGCGTACAAACTCTATCTAAAAACCACCTATCGTGACTAATTACTACAGCACAACCTGCAAAGTTCTCTAGGCCTTCTTCTAAAGCTCTCAAGGTATTCACATCCAAATCATTTGTTGGCTCATCTAATAACAGTACATTCCCTTCTTCTTTTAAAGTCATTGCCAAATGCAAGCGATTTCTTTCTCCTCCAGAAAGCGTAGACACTTTTTTGTTTTGCTCACTTCCTGCAAAATTAAATCGACTTAAATAGGCTCTAGAATTTACTTGTTTTCCTCCCATCATTACTAACTCTTGTCCGTCAGAGAAGTTTTCCCAAATTGATTTATCTGAATCTATGTTAGAATGCGCTTGATCTACATATGCAATCTTTGCTGTTTCACCAACTTTAAAACTACCTCCATCTGGGTTTTCTTCTCCCATGATCATTTTAAAAATGGTCGTTTTCCCTGCTCCATTCGGACCAATTATTCCAACAATTCCTGCTTGCGGTAAATTAAATTCTAATTTGTCATATAATAATTTATCTCCATACGCTTTTGAAACTCCTGTAGCTTCAATCACATTGGTGCCTAATCGTGGACCATTCGGAATGTAAATCTCTAATTTATCATCCAATTTCTTTTGGTCTTGGCTCATCAACTTATCATAGTTCTTTAAACGCGCTTTTTGCTTCGTTTGTCGACCTTTAGCTCCCTGACGCACCCACTCTAACTCTCGCTCTAATGTTTTTTGTCTTTTTGAAGCTGTTTTGCTTTCTTGGGCCAATCTTGTAGATTTTTGATCTAACCAAGAAGAATAGTTTCCTTTCCAAGGGATCCCTTCGCCTCTATCCAATTCTAATATCCAACCTGCAACATTATCTAAAAAGTATCTATCGTGTGTTACTGCGATTACTGTTCCTTTATATTGTGCTAAATGATGCTCTAACCAGTGTACAGATTCTGCATCTAAGTGATTGGTAGGCTCATCTAATAATAAAATTTCTGGTTCTTGCAATAATAATCTACACAGGGCAACTCTTCTTCTTTCTCCACCTGACAAGTTTTTAATTGGAGTATCTCCATCTGGAGTTCTTAGAGCATCCATCGCTATTTCTAACTTAGTATCTAGTTCCCAAGCATTAGAAGCATCAATTTTATCTTGAAGTTCTGCTTGTTTCGCCATCAACTTATCCATCTTATCTGCATCAGAATACACTTCTTCCAAACCAAACATATCGTTGATTTTATTGTATTCATCCAAAATTGCAACTGTCTCTGCGACACCTTCTCTTACAATTTCAATAACCGTTTTATCGTCATCTAATTTAGGCTCTTGTTCCAAATAGCCAACCTTGTATCCAGGAGAAAAAGTAACATCTCCTTGGAAATTAGTTTCTACACCAGCTATTACCTTTAACAAGGTTGATTTCCCAGATCCATTTAAACCGAGGATTCCAATTTTAGCTCCATAAAAGAAGCTTAAATAAATATCTTTTAAGACTTGTTTGTTTGTACTTTGATAGGTTTTTGAAACCTTATTCATCGAAAAGATTTACACTCTTCCTTTTAGGGCATTAAATACCCAAGCTACTGCGAAAAACCCAACACCGACAGCTGCAAAACCCCATCCAGCAATCTCATCATATCTAAAAGCTCCAAGTGCTATTAAGCCCAATCCAACAAGTATCATAATAAATGTTGCCCAAGCTAATACGGTATTTTTATTCATTGTCATTCTGATATATTTTAAAATTCGAGGAACTACAAATATCGACAATTATTTAATAATGCTAGCTCAGAAACAAAAAAACCTACATTGCTGTAGGTTTTTTCTAATATCGTCTTCTTTGCCCCATATTTCTCCTTCTAGGAGGAGCTATTCTTCTCTTTGCTTCTGGAGCTTTAGGTTCTAATTCTCTTTTTCTTCTTTTTTGAAATAACAACCAATTTTTAAACTGTTTTTTTGATAATTGTTCTTTCAGGTTTTCATTTAATCGCTTCTCAAAGCTCTTAATACTATCTCTTATTGGAGATAACACTTTACTAATTCGAATTCTAAAATCTCCCAATGCCCCACGATTAGAACCCATTTTTGTTGAGTTAACTAAATCCGTTACCACTTTTAATTCTGCATTTTTCAAAAAAGAAATTTCCTTAATTTTAAAATTATAAGAAATGATCGCTTTTTTAACTCTGTATTTTAATTCTTTTTGTTTGATTTTAATTTTTTTAATCGCTTTATTTTCTTCATAATAAAAGATGCCAACTACTTTTGATGCATCAAAATTCTGTCCCTTTTGTGCATTTGAACGCTGAGCAATAAGAATGCTACTAAAAAGTAACAAAGCAATTAGAAGTGTTTTTTTCATGGTGTGTTTTATAAGTAAAGCAAATGTAAACATAATAACAAGACAAGCACATTAAATTACCGCTGCCAATCTTGCTCCTTGATCAATCGCTCTTTTTGCATCCAACTCCGATGCAAAATCGGCTCCTCCTATTACATGCACTTTTAGTCCATTTTCTTTTAATGGTTCTAACAATTCTTTTAATGGGTTTTGACCAGTACAAATAATAACATTATCAACCTCTAGTATTTTAGCTTCCTTATTTTGAATATAATGCAACCCTTGATCGTCAATTTTAGTATATTGAACTCTATTTATAAATTGAACATTTTTCTTTTTTAATGTAGATCGATGAATCCAACCTGTAGTTTTACCCAGCTTACCTCCAAATTTACCTTTACTTCTTTTAAACATAAAGATCTCTCTTGGTGATGGCTCTATTTCTGGCTTAACCCCTTCAATTCCGCTTCTAGCATTTAACGTTTTATCAATTCCCCATTCTTTTAACCAAGCATCAATATTTTGAGAAGTACTTTCTCCATCATGCGCTAAATATTCTGAAACATCAAAACCAATTCCCCCTGCTCCAATAACAGCAACTCTTTTTCCTACATGCTTTTTATGTTTTAAAACATCTAAGTAGTTCAAAACTTTTTCATGTTCAATTCCAATTATAGATGGTATTCTTGGTTTTATTCCTGTAGCTAAAATCACTTCATCAAAATCTGTTTTTAATAAATTTTCTTTTGAGACTCTAGTGTTTAATTTCACAGTTACGTTGTGTAATTCTAATTGCTTATTAAAATATCGGATTGTTTCATAAAACTCTTCTTTACCAGGAATCTGTTTTGCGACATTAAACTGTCCACCAATTTCAGGCTCACTATCAAACAAGGTAACAATATGCCCCCTTTGTGCAGCTATTGTAGAGGCAGCTAACCCAGATGGGCCGGCTCCAATCACAGCTATTCTCTTAGGGTTATTAGTCTTATTATAATTCAGTTCTGTTTCATGACAAGCTCTAGGGTTGACCAAACAACTTGCTACTTTCTGTTCAAAAACATGATCTAAACAGGCTTGATTACAACCTATACAGGTATTAATTTCATCGGATTTTTCTGCGGCTGCTTTATTTACCCATTCTGGATCTGCCAAAAAGGGACGTGCCATAGATATGATATCTGCATCTCCGTTTTCCAAAACTTTTTCTGCGGTTTCGGGCATATTTATTCTATTCGTAGTAATTAGGGGAATAGAAACCTCCTCTTTCATTTTTTTAGTAACCCAAGTAAAAGCGGCTCTTGGAACTGATGTTGCAATTGTTGGTATTCTAGCTTCATGCCAGCCAATTCCTGTATTTATTATCGTTGCTCCTGCCTTTTCAATTTCTTTAGCCAATTGAACTACTTCTTTCCAATCACTACCCTTTTCTACCAAATCTAGCATTGATAGTCTATAGATAATGATGTATTCCTTTCCAACGGCTTCTCTTGTTTGCTTCACTAACTCAATTGGGAAACGCATTCTATTTTCATAAACTCCACCCCATTTATCCATTCTTTTATTTGTTCTTTCGGCAATAAACTGATTGATCAAATAGCCTTCAGAACCCATGATTTCAATTCCATCATAACCTGCCATTTTTGATAACTTAGCGCAATTCACAAAATCATTTATCGTTCTTTTTATTCCAGACTCAGTTAACTGAAAAGGTTTGAAAGGTGATATTGGCGCTTTTATATTAGAAGGAGCCACCGTAATTGGGTGATAGCCATACCGCCCTGAATGAAGAATTTGCATACAAATTTTTCCTCCATGCTTATGTACTTCATCAGTGATTTTTTTATGACTTTCTGCATGCTGCTTTGTAGACATTCTAGCAGAAAAAGGTGCTGTCCAACCTTGTCTATTTGGTGCAATTCCTCCTGTTACTATTAACCCTACACCTCCTTTTGCTCTTTCACCGTAATAAGCTGCTATTCTTTCAATTCCATTTTTTTCTTCTTCTAATCCCGTATGCATTGAACCCATTAAAATTCTATTCTTTAATGTGGTAAACCCTAAATCTAAAGGTTGAAAAATGTGCTTGTATTTTGTCATCTTAAGTCTATTTTAATCCAATTTACTATGCATGCATAATAAGTAAGCAAGATACTCTATTTTTATGAAAAATAGAATGTTTAAAAGTAGATCAGGGTGTTTAACTTCGCATTAAATCTTTAAGAACCACTCAATGGTTTAAAAATAGTTCAATAAAACGTACACTAATAGCTAACCAACTTAGATTATTATAAGAGAGATTTCCAAGTATTTTCTTTTCAAGTCATCATTGATTTTTCAATGTAAACAAGTTTTACACAGAGCATGTTTTCTTTTTATATTTTAATTTATTGCATAGGCACCTCAACAAATAACAAATCTGAATCTTCTTTGGCTTCAATCTTAAAACTCTCAGAACCCCAAATACCAATTGCATCTCTAGTTGACAATGTTTCATTGTTTATCATAATTCTCCCTTTAATATTCATCAAATAAACACCATTCTCTTTCGGCTTTATTTGATATTCTAACGCATTTCCTTTACTCAATTCAATACGAGATATTTGTGCATTTTGATGTATTTTTAAGCCCTCAGCATTATTAGATTTTACAGAACTGACCAATATTTGTAATTGGTCTATTCGTTCTTTTACATTGAATTGTTTTTGTTCGTATTTTGGTATTACATTTTGCTCATTAGGGACAATCCATATTTGGAAAAAATTTGTTTTTTCAGTTTTACTATCGTTAAACTCAGAATGCATTAATCCTGTTCCTGCTGACATTACTTGCACCTCATCAACTTCTATTTCTCGTTTGTTCCCCATACTATCTTGATGTGATAATGCTCCTGATATAGGAATGGAAATAATCTCCATATTGTTATGAGGGTGAGTTCCAAAGCCCCTTTTGGGTTGTACAATGTCATCGTTAAAGACACGTAGCATTCCGAAGTTCATTCTATCTGAATTCTGGTAATTTGCAAAACTGAAGCTATGATAACTTTCTAACCAACCATGGTCTGCATGTCCTCTTGTGGTTGCTTTGTGAATTATTGTGTTCATGATATTTATATTTTGAATTTGTAATTCCTTTTTAATATCTCTCTTTATTTAAACTAGTTTCTTACATTAAGGATTGAATGGCTTGTTTGGGCTCTTTTTGTTATTACAAAAAAGCGAGTAATAAAAGCCCGACGATTTTGGTTGTATCTACTATTTAAATAATAAAAGACAATTGGACTATACTCAAGGTGACAGAAAAATTGTACACCAAAATCGTAACGCCCAAATCCTTTAATTAGATGCACCACTAATATAAATAGCCCATTTTTCCTTGTTGGAAATCGCGCATTGCTTCCATTATTTCCGTTTGCGTATTCATAACATAGGGTCCATATTGTGCAATTTTCTCATTAATTGGCATTCCAGAAAGCACCAACACCGTACTTTCTTTGTTCGCTTCTAACTCAATAGAATCTCCATCTTGATTGAAAGTAATCATTTGTACTGCTCCTTTTTTCAACAATGCTTCGTTATTTATCAAAACTTCCCCATCTAATAAATAGACTAATGCCTGATGATTCTTAGGGATACCGATATTGATTGTCCCTTTTTCTTTGGTATTAACCATAAAAACATTTACTTCAGTTTGTGTTTTTATCAGCCCTTTCTTACTTTCTTGCTCACCTGCTATCACTTTTAATTGTATCGATCTATCTTGATTTTCAACAATTGGCATTTCTTCACTCTTAATGTGCTGATAATTTGCGGGCATCATTTTCTTTTCAGCAGGAAGGTTTAGCCACAATTGAATTCCCTCTAAATCCCCACCTCTTTTCACAAATTCTTTGGATGGTCCTTCTGCATGAATTACACCTCTACCTGCTGTGGTCCACTGAACATCGCCAGCTTTCACCAACATTTCGTTCCCTAAAGAATCTCTATGCAACTGCTCACCTTTAAAGAGTAAGGTTATTGGTTCAAATCCACGGTGTGGGTGTGGCCCTAAATCAAACGGATTGTTAAATTCACTAATTGCATAAGGTCCATAATGATGCAGTAATAAAAATGGATCTACACTTTCTATACCATCTGTGGGCAATGGTTGTCTTAAACGAATTGGGCCCATATTTACTAATGGACTTCCTACTTTATGTGTTATTGTTTTTAAAGTTTTCATTTTAATTGTATTTAATTTATTTTCCGTGGAAAATATTTTTGTAAATTTTTTTAATCTATATTTCAATACTTATTAGCATACTAAGTCACCTTATTTTATCCAATAAATAGCTTAATTGTTCTGCTTCTTCTTCCGATAAGTTTTCAATAAAATCGAGCTTAATATTTGCATCAATTGTTTGTAATAATTCAAGACCATGTGTAGAAATACTAATATAAACCACTCTTCTATCATGATCACATCGAATGCGTTCAATAAATTGCTTATCGCACAACTTATCCATTAATCGCGTTGCATTTGGCGCACGTTCAATCATTCTATCTTTAATGACTTGAACTTTTATTGGCTCATTTGCTCCTCTTAAAATTCGAAGAATATTAAACTGCTGTGGAGAGATGCCGTATTGCTTAAAAAAATCATTCTCTTTGCTGTTAATCCAATTGGCTGTATATTTTATGTTGATCAACGCCTTTATTTTATTGTTCAAAAATTTTGAATTGATGTCTTTTGCTAAATCGCCCATTCCTTTCGTTGTAATATTCTCTTGACTACGTTAGAAGTCGCTTTTTTTTGTTTTAAATTAATTCTTTCATTATTTTGTTGAACTCATCTGTTGTCGGAATTAAATACACTTCATCATTAACAAATAATGTAGGGAATTTCAGCATTCCTCCATACAATTCTTTTGTATGTTCTTTGGCTTCAACATCTACAGATATATCTTTGTAACTAAATGGAATTTCTGACATTCTTAAATAGTTTTTAAACGCTACTGTATGTGCATTTCCTTTTTTCCCGTATAAAATAATTTTCATTTTCTAACTCCTTTCTGACTACAAATTTACAAAAAAAAGAATTACATTCCAAGGAAACTACTTTAAGTGTAACGATCAGAATACTGCCATTACAGAAATAACACTATTACTACGCTAACACATCTAAATATTCTCGTGTTTTAACGAATACCGATTTTGCAAACGGACATAATGGAATCACTTTTAAATTCTTTTTTCGAAGAAAATCTACTGCAGCTTCCACTAATTTATATCCAATTCCTTTCCCCCTTAAAGAACCACTTACTTCTGTATGGTCTATAATAATTTTATCAGATCCAGCCCAAGTATATGTCATTAAAGCATCTCGTTTACCATCAACTTCAACATAAAATGTTCCCTTTTTTCCATTATCTTCTTGTAATACATTCATCATCAATTATCCTTTAAACTCAATTTGTACGTGTTCACCATCACAATATGGTTTGTTTTGTGAGGCTCCACATCTACAAAATGCAGTGGTTTTATTTTTCTTTTCCTTTGTTCCATCAGAGTTGGTTACATGCAACGTTCCATATACCAACAACGGTCCATTTTCTAAAACTTCTACTTTTGTTTCTAGATGTGCCTCTTCAGAGCTTTCTCCAGCTACAACATAAGATAACGCTCCTGAAGGACAGGCTTCTATTTGCTTTTTTAATTCTTTAGTCGTCGCATTTTCTATCTGAATCCAAGGCTTCTCATTAGGTTTATAAACATTTGGTAACTTTTTTACGCATACAGCAGCATGAATACACTTCTTTGGCTTCCATAGAATGGTTAATTCTTCGTTTGAATATTCTTTAATAATTTCTTTTTTGTCAGACATGCTCTTTGATTTTTAATTTATAATGCTTTTTGTAAAATATCAACTGCTTTGATTAATTGGTTTTTTAGCTCGGCATTTACAATGTTTTCGTCTTTAAAGTTATCATAAAAACTTGGTAATGAGAAATCCGCAACTATATTCCCTCCCATATGTGGAAACCCATTTTTAGCAATTGACAAAGCAGAACTTCCTCCTCTTCCTCCAGGGGATGTTGCCATTAATAGCATTGGGATATTGTTCCATAATTTTTGTTCAATTCGAGACATCCAATCGAATACGTTTTTAAATGCCACCGAAAAATTACCATTGTGTTCTGCTAATGACAAAATAATTCCGTCTGCAGCTTTAACTTTATCAAAGAATGTTTGCGCATTCTCTGGAATCCCATTTTCAGTTTCCGTATCAATTCCATAAACCGGCAACGGAAAATCGTTCAAGTCTAAAATTTCTATTGCTACATTTTCAGTTAAACTTGATGCATATGTTGCCAATTCTTTATTGATTGATTTTTTGCTGTTACTCCCTGCAAATACAATAATATTTTTCATTTATATTTCTTATTTAATTTTTGATTCTACTTGAGTTTGCCCTTTTATCATTTTTGCTACTGGACATTTCCCTGCTATTTCTAATAATTTCTCTTTCTGTTCTTGCGTCACTTCTTTTTCAAATGAAATTTCTTCCACTAATGATTTTTTTATTCCCTCTGTAGTTAATTCTTGTTTTTGAGATACATTTACTGTTATCTCTCCCAAATCCCATTCCTTTAGCTCCGCATACATTCGTAAAGTAATTGCGACACAGCTACCAACTGCGGTCAATAAATATTCTACAGGTGTAGCTGCGTTATCATCTCCTCCTTTACCTATTGGCTCATCAATAACCGCATAATGATTTCTCATTTTTGCCTCTGCTCTATAATTTCGACTGCTAAGTGTAACTTTTGAAATAGGGTTGTTTGCCATTTTATCTATTTTTCTTAAAGATATATGAAACTATTAATAAGATCATTGCAATTACAACTCCCATTTGCTCACCATCACCGATCATGACATGTGCAAAAAATGCGAAAACAAAAGCAAAGAAAAAACCTGCATATGCCCATTCTTTTAAAGTCTTGTTATCCACTAACCAAATCACTATTAAACCTAAAATTTTTGCAAACGCATACGGATATATAATATATGAAGGATATCCGAAATTGGTAAACATCCCCGCAATTTCATCGTGATTAAAAAAATACATTCCTGCAGAAAACAGTAATAATATGGTTAATAATCCTGTAGATACATAATAGATAATTTTATTGGTTTTCATTATATTCTGTTTTAAATTCATGGCAAAGTTACAAAATATTATTTTATTTTCCTAGGGATATAATTCCGTGTATCATTAATTATTTTTTAAAAGACATTTTTGTACCTTAGCTCACCTAAATTTTAGACTTATAAATGGACATCAACTTCAATAAAAACGAAGATCACAACAGACTTTTACTATCTGCATTAAAAAAGAAACTAGTTAAAGTAAAACTTGGTGGCGGAAAAATTAGAATAGAAAAACATCAATCTAAAGGAAAGTTAACGGCAAGAGAGCGAATTGACTACCTACTTGATTCAAATACAAAAAGTATAGAAATTGCTGCTTTTGCTGGCGAAGAAATGTACCAAGAACATGGGGATTGCCCTTCTGGTGGTGTTGTTATTAAGATTGGATATATTAAAGGAAAACAATGTATTGTTGTTGCCAATGACGCTACAGTAAAAGCCGGAGCTTGGTTTCCTATAACCGGAAAAAAGAATTTACGTGCGCAAGAAATCGCTATAGAAAATAAATTACCCATCATCTATTTGGTAGATTCTGCTGGTGTCTACTTACCATTACAAGATGAAATTTTTCCAGACAAGGAACACTTCGGCCGTATTTTTAGAAATAATGCTGTAATGAGCAGTATGGGAATTACACAAATCTCTGCAATTATGGGAAGTTGTGTTGCAGGCGGGGCATACTTACCTATAATGAGCGATGAAGCAATAATTGTTGATAAAACAGGAAGTATTTTCTTAGCAGGAAGTTATTTAGTAAAGGCTGCTATTGGCGAATCTATTGACAATGAAACATTAGGTGGAGCAACAACGCACTGCGAAATTTCTGGTGTAACAGATTATAAAGCTAAAGATGACAAAGATGCTTTAAACACAATTAAAAACATCATTGATAAAATTGGGGATTACGACAAAGCTGGTTTTAATCGAACTGCTTCAAAAGCACCTGCCAAAGATGAAAAAGAAATTTTCGGGATCTTACCAAAAGCTAGAAATGTACCTTATGATATGGTAGAAATTATTGAACGTCTGGTTGATGATTCTAAATTTGAACAATATAAAGAAGGCTATGGAAAAACTATTTTAACCGGGTATGCAAGAATTGATGGCTGGGCAGTTGGAATTGTAGCCAATCAGCGTAAGTTGGTAAAAACCACCAAAGGAGAAATGCAATTTGGGGGTGTAATCTATAATGATAGCGCAGATAAAGCAACTCGCTTTATCGCCAATTGTAATCAGAAAAAAATTCCGTTGGTCTTTTTACAGGATGTTACTGGATTTATGGTAGGAAGCAAGTCTGAACATGGTGGAATTATAAAAGACGGAGCTAAAATGGTAAATGCACTTAGCAATTCTGTTGTTCCAAAATTTACAATTGTGATTGGAAATTCTTACGGAGCAGGAAATTACGCCATGTGTGGAAAAGCATATGACCCAAGATTAATTGTTGCTTGGCCAAGTGCCGAATTAGCAGTAATGAGTGGTAATTCTGCTGCGAAGGTGTTGCTACAAATTGAAACAGCATCTTTAAAGAAAAAGGGAGAAGAAATTACTCCAGAAAAAGAAGCGGAGTTATTTGATAAAATAAAATCAAGATACGACAAGCAAATATCTCCATATTATGCGGCAGCTAGAATTTGGACTGATGGAGTTATAGATCCATTGGATACAAGAACTTGGATCTCTTTAGGTATAGAAGCAGCAAATCATGCTCCAATAGAAAAGAAATTTAATTTGGGAGTTATACAAGTTTAGTTTTAATTTGTATTCGTAAAAAATAACAAAAAAAAAATAGTATTTAGAAATGGGAAGAGCATTCGAACTTAGAAAAGGACGCAAAATGAAACGCTGGTCTGCAATGGCAAAAACCTTTACCAGAATTGGTAAAGACATTGTAATGGCAATTAAAGATGGAGGAAGTAACCCTGACGCAAATTCACGTTTAAGAGCTGTAATGCAAAATGCAAAAGCTGCAAACATGCCCAAAGAGAATGTTGAACGCGCTATAAAAAAAGCAACAGACAAAGATACTAGTAACTACAAAGAAGCATTATTTGAAGGATATGCACCACATGGAATTGCTCTTTTAGTTGAAACCGCAACAGACAACAACAATAGAACAGTTGCCAATATCCGTTCTGCATTCAACAAGTGCAACGGAAATCTTGGAACATCAGGATCTGTGGCTTTCATGTTTGATCATACATGTACATTTACCTTAAAAAAAGAAGATATTGAATCTGACTTAGAAGAATTGGAATTGGAATTAATCGATTTTGAAGTAGAAGAAGTATTTGATGATGAAGAAGGTGTTATTATTTATGCTCCTTTTGAACAATTTGGAGCCATACAATCTTTCTTTGAAGAAAATAATGTGGAAATTCTATCCTCTGGTTTTGAAAGAATCCCAACTACAACCTCTAAACTGACAGAAGAACAACAAGCCGACGTAGACAAATTACTAGAAAAATTAGAAGATGATGAAGATGTACAAAATATATATCATTCTATGGAAATGTAAGACCCTAAAAACATACAACTTAAAATCCAGCTTCAAAAGCTGGATTTTTTAGTTTGATAAATGGGCTAATTCCTCCGTATCAACATACTTAGAAAATTTTTCTAACAACAGCTCTAATTTTGGGTTGATGTATCTTTTACAAAACGGCTTGTTTGGATTCTTTTTATAATAACTTTGTATCTGCTCTCTTGAAGCATTAAAGCTCTTAAATGGCAATACTTTTGTAATAATAACTTGATCAAAACTAGGTTGCAAGTTTTCTATACTCGTTTTTGAAGCCTCTAATTGTTTAGTAGAAAAGGCATAAATAGCAGATCGATATTTTTCCCTAAATGAATGCGCTACTGTGCTTTTATGAGTATATAAATGAACTTCTATTAATGTTTCTAAAGGAATTAACTCCGTATCAAAAGTTACAATTACAGCTTCAGAAAACGATGCATCTCTTCCAAATGAATTTACCCAACCTTGCTCTACTTTTAGTACTCCAATTAAAAATTGAAAAACAGCTTCGGTACACCAATGACAACCTCCACCAAATGCTATTTTAGTTTCCATAAAAAGTAAGTCAATAAAAATCCTTGAAGCTTACATTAAAACAACTCTTTAAAAAATAAAACGTAGATATTAAGAAGTTATAACACACATATCAAGTTATCGAAACGGAGCATAAAAAAAGCCAGACATACATCTAGCTTTTTTATTTAGTCACAGCCCTAAAAATTTCAATATAGTATCCCCCGATTTTTCATGACAATTTCCCAGTGGCTGTTAACTGCCGGCAAACCTACAAGTAAAACCTGCATTCTCAAAAAATACACCTACAACTAATATACTACAACTCGCGTTTTATTCTCTAAAAACTACTACATTTACTCATTATTAAGTTATTATGAAAAAAAATATTTATAAAAGTATATGTATCCTATTCTTTGGGTTATCAAATTTCATATCTTTTGGTCAAGAAGTACTAATTAAAAATGGTGACCAATGGCATTACTACGACAAGGGGTATTTAAAAGACAATTGGTTTGAAACCTTAAATAACGAACATTGGAAAACAGGGTATTCACCTTTAGGCTATGGAGACCGATTAATTACTACCTCTATTAATTATGGTAATGACCAAGATAACAAAGACATCATTAAGTACTTTTCAAAAAAAATAACAATTACTGATGTCTCAAAATTTAAAGGGTTTGAATTTAGATTACAGAGAGATGATGGAGCCATTATTTATGTAAATGGAAAGGAGATATATCGAGATAATATGCCCGATGGACATATTACCCATAAATCGAAATCTATGCATATTGTAGATGGCAATGAAGAAGCTTTATTTTATGTAAAAATTCTAACCTCATCTATTTTTAAAAATGGCGACAACACAATCAGTATCCAAGTGCATCAATGCAACCCATATTCTAGCGATTGTATCTTTAGTTTAGAAGTAGTAGGTCATACAGACCCAAACATACTTACTGAAGTAATTAAAGATCATATTCAAGTAAAAAACACTCTAGAAACAAAAATTGATAATCTAAATTATAATTTCATTTTAAAAAATACAACCACACAATTAGAAATTTACAAAACCTCAAATCAAAATTTTAAATTTCTACTATTTCTAGTTTGTTTCTTATTAATCATCACTATCGCTGGTAGCTTTATTATATATTTTAAAAATAGAAACGATGAAGATAATTTTAAAAATACCATTCAAAAATTAAATTATGAAGTAATAGAGAATGAAAAACAAATGATTTCGTTTTCTACACAACTCTTACATTACAGACAACATTTAAAAGAAGTCAAAGCGGATTTAAACTTTCTAAAAACTGACAATACAAAAGCGCTAAACAACACCATAAAACAAATAGATTTTATTATTGACAATAATGATGAATGGGAACAGTTAAAATTGCATTTTGATACCGTGTTTAGCGGTTTTTATGACAAGCTTCTTGCCAAATCACCAACATTAACTGAAACAGAATTAAGACATTGTATGTTTATCAAGCTACACATTCAAACAAAAGAAATAGCAAGGATTTTAAATGTTGACCCAAGGTCCGTGCAAACAGCAAGATACCGAATCAAGAAAAAACTACATTTAACCGAAGAACAAGACCTACGAAGTTTTTTAATTACTATTTAAAAAGGACATCCAACGTTTTATTTCGTTGGATTTTTTTTGTTTCTGTTTCAATAAATTCAGCAATAAAATAAATGGCTTTTGGAATTTCGTATTTGCTCAGATTGGTTGCATTATTCAATCTATGATGTAGCCTTTCTCTTAAAGAACTCTCGTCTTTGTTCGAAACCATATTTTCCTCTACAATTAGAATTAATTTTTCTCCTAGCACTGCATCATCAAACCCTGCAACAAAAAAACGTTGTGAGATTACTTCGGATAATTTTTTCTCAATTTCTTCTGGGTGTAATTTAATTCCGCCAGAATTAATTACAGTATCAAAACGACCTAACCATTTGAATTCTATATCAGAGATTAACTCAACAACATCATTTGTAATAATCACATTATCAGAAACTTTAGGAGCATTTATTACCAAGCAACCTCTTTGATCTTGAGAAATGGAAATATTTGGTAATACTTGGTAATGTGATTGATATTTCTGTAAAGTATTTGTAGTTGGTGTACTGTGACTAAAAATATTCAACTGATTAACTGCTACATGAGTAATGGTTTCTGTCATTCCGTAAGTAGCATAAACCTCTGTCGACTGGTCTTGCAATAACTTCTGCAAATCAAATGCTACTACCCCGCCTCCCACAATTAACTTATGTACGATATGAAGGTTTTCTATAGAATTCCTCAATTGCAATGGAACCATTGCAGAAAAATCATACTGTTTTTCTAATCCTTTCAAAGGATTAGAAACTGCTGGCACAATATCTAAACTCCAACCTAAAACAAGTGCTCTTACCAACATCATTTTGCCAGCAATATAATCTGTAGACATACACAACAGCGCTGTGGTCTTTTCAGGCAACTCAAAAAACACGCCTGTTGCCAAAGCCGAATTTCTCATAAACTCTTTTTTGAGTTGTATCATTTTTGGTTTCCCTGTAGACCCTGAGGTTTTTACTTCAAAGAAATCATTTTCTGAAAACCAATTTTTAAAAAATTGCCATGTAGCATCCGATATAGACTTCGAATAGTCTAACAACTCATCAACGGTTGAAAAAGAATTTCCGTTGAGCTTAAAATCAATATGGAATTGATTATTTTTCATCAATCTCCGGAATTTCAACCTTCCCAAACAACTTGTTTTTCCAATTTGTCCAGCCATATTTTTTAGAAAAAATCAGCAATAATATTGGGTAAAACACAAAAACACCTATAAACATTTCTGCACCAACTGCTGGCTCAGAAACATCTACATATAAAGCATCTGTTCTAAAAACCATCCAATCTGTAGTTACTAAAAACGCAGCTATAATATTATTAGACGCATGCAACCCTAAAGCCAATTCTGTTCCTTCATCCATTAACGTAGTTATCCCATAAAACAGACCAGTACCAATATAAAATACCATTAAAATATACCCTAGTTTTTCTACTTCTGGATTCATACCATGTAACAACCCAAAAATTACAGAAGTAATGATTAACGGAAACCACCTGTTTTTCACCAAAGTTCCAAACCCTTGCATCAAGTAGCCTCTAAAAATCAATTCTTCAGAGCTTGTTTGAAAGGGCAAAAACACAAAAGATACAAATACCAATGTAAAAAAAGGTACAGGCTTAAAATTCCAAACATAATCTTCTGGAGAAAAATACATTCCAACAAACATTGCAACAAGAGATATACCTCCCCACAATACAAAAGCATAAAAAACACGACTCCAATCCACTTCTTCTCTTGACGTTACAATAGAAATAAATTTCTTTTTATGAATAAATCGAACACATAAAAACAAGGCCAACAATGCAATCATAAAAGTAAAAATCATCAAAAATAAAAACAAACTTGAATTCATTCCTATATCCATAAAACTAGATTCTGCACCTTGCATAAACTTCTCCATATCGCCATCAACTTCAAAGAAAGCAGCTATCATTAAAGGAATACTTGCAAACTGAATTGCTACAAAAATTAACACCATAGTTACAATGTACATCCAACTTTTATTCTTCCCAACAAATCCTCTTTGTATAAAATCCATAAGCTATAAATTAAAATTCCATTTTTTGGAATTGTTATATTTCAAACTCCCTTTTTCGATTTCTAAAGGAGAATCAATATTGTTTGTATATAAACCACCTGTTCCTAATCCTTGTGGCATACTATTATTCAAGGTAAATGTCCATTGGGCAATGGCATTCAAGCCTATATTACTTTCTAATGCAGAAGTAATCCACCAGGCTATATTTTGTTTTTCTGCATTTTCTATCCATTCATTACCTCCTTTAAAACCGCCTATTAAACTTGGCTTTAAAATAATGTATTGTGGTTGTATTGTTTGTAGAACTTCTTGCTTTTTTGTTACAGAAAAAACACCAATTAATTCTTCATCCAAAGCAATTGGCAAAGGTGTTTTCTCGCATAAACTCGCCATTTCATTAAATTGCCCTTGCTTAATTGGTTGTTCAATAGAATGAATTTCTAACTCTGACAATCTTTTTAATTTCTCTAAAGCATTATTAGGATCAAAACCTCCATTGGCATCTACACGCAATTCTATTTCATTGGAAGAAAATTCTTTTCTAATAGCCATTAATAGCTCCATTTCTGTTTCAAAATCTATTGCACCAATTTTCATTTTAATACATGAAAAACCTGTTGCTAATTTTTCTTTAATTTGGGATTTCATGAACTCCTTATCTCCCATCCAAACTAATCCATTAATAGGTATTGCTTTATTACCTTCTGTAAATTCTGATGGAAACAAATCGAAAGGTGTTTGACTTCTCAACGACAAAAAAGCTTGCTCCAAACCGAACTGAATGCTCGGGAACTCACAAAGTTCTTTTAATAAAAAAACGATTCCCAAATGAATATTACTACAGGCCCATTTTAGCTTTTCCTCATAATCTGGCCTGTCATCAATACTCAAGGTTCTTAGAATTCCACACTCTCCAATTCCTTGTTTCCCGTTATCATTTAAAATGACAAACCATGTTTCTTTCGTTTTTAAAATTCCGCGAGAAGTCCCACTTGGTCTTTTAAAATTGAGTATGTATTTTTGGTAGGTCGCTAACATCAATATCTATTGCTTTTCGATATACCCCTTAAAGTTATCCAAATATTTCTGATCCATGTCTGTAAAAAAACCTTTTAAGTATGGAAACATACAGCTCATTATATAAGAATCGCTTTTACAAGCAACATCTTTTACAATTAAAGTAACTCCATTTTCTTTACTAAAATTATAGTCGTCTGTTTTAAGCATATCACCTGCATCAAAATACAGTGTTACTTTTTGATTTGGAATATACGCCATCACTTTTTCTGTCATAATAACGGTTTGACCATTGTTTTCAACCGTCATTTTATATTCACTTCCAACAATTCCTGGTTTGATATTTATTGGCTCAATAGCAATTAATTCTGGCAACCAATTTTTCATGGAATTTTGATCGTTAAAAACAGTAAAAACTTCTGACAAAGGTTTGTTTATTTCTACGCGTACTTGATATGTTGTTTCTTTCACTAATAATCCTGTAGAAAAAAAGATGATTACCAACACAGTAACAATTCCTAAAATTATTTTAATTGCTTTCATTTTATACTAAGATTTTGATCTTTTCATTCTTTTTCTAACATAGAAAATAAGAAGGAACAAAATAATCATAAATGGCCAGATAGTAAGCACAGAAACAAAAAAAGCTTTTACATTTTCAAATCCTTGCTTAAAAGCATCTCCAATTTTGCTTCCAAAGCCTATTTCGCTACCCGCTATTTTTTTATAAAAAGTAATGTTTAATGTAGAAAATGAGACCTGACTTTGTAAATATTTCAATCTTCCTTCAGTGGCTTCAATATCTCCTCTCAGCTTCCCTAACTCTCTTTCTACATCCAAAATTTCTCTAACAGTTTTTGCTTTTTTTAGAATTTCTAAATATTTAGTTTCTAATGCTTTCTTTGTTTTTAACCTAGCCTCAACATCTAAAAATTGCTCAGTAACATCAGAAATATGGATGTTTTTATTATCAAACTTCTCTACTCCTTTTGCAATTCCTTCAAGAACTAAGTCAAAGTTATTTGCAGGAACCCTAACTTCAATTGTTGTACTAATTCTATCTGAAGATTTATATTGGTTATCTCTAGCTACATAGCCTTTATATTTATTTACTAACTCTAGAATTATTTTTCTAGTAACTTCTAATTCTTTAGTTTCAAAAGTTACACTCCCTGTTTTGATTAACTTTCTTTCTATTGTTACATTTTCTTTTCTATCTATTTTTCTACCGGCTGCAAAAGGTTTTTCTGATAGATTCACTCCGTCGACATCGTAACGAACTGCGAACTTTTGTTCATCATTACATGCAACTGCAAGTAAAACGATACCTATGTATAAAATTATTTTTTTCACGTTAATTTATTTTATGGTTAAAGTATTTGTCCTAATCCAAAAAGAATGCCAAATAGAAAAGTACTCAACGCTACTTTTTTCAGTTCTCCATCTAAGACTACTGCTTCTTTGTTTTTTATAACAAATAGCAGGTGTTTTAATAAAGGGATATAAGCAATCACAAATAAGAATTGTAGTGAACTTTGAAACTTTAGTATAGTATATAACAATGCGAATAAGAAAGAGGCGACGATTAAAACATAGTGATACTTCTTTGCAAACTCAGCTCCAATCTTAACTACCAAGGTGTTTTTACCTACTTTCTGATCATTTTCTCTATCGCGCATATTGTTTAAATTCAATACCGCAGTACTTAACAATCCTATTGAAAATGCAGGCAAAAAAATGGTGAAATTGATTTCTTTTGTGAATAAGAAATAAGATCCTACAACGCTTAACAACCCAAAGAATACAAATACAAAAATATCTCCTAAGCCACTATAACCATAGGCCGATTTACCGACTGTGTATTTAATTGCTGCTGCTATTGATGCAACACCAAGTCCAAAAAACAAGATGGAATACCCAAAATTATCTTTACCGAATGAAACATAAATCAACAACAATGCAATAACCAATGTAAGTATGGCAGTAATTACCATTGCTGTTTTCATTTGTTTTGGTGTAATCGCTCCAGAAGCAACCAACCTTTTTTCGCCTGTTCTATTGTCATCTGTTCCTTTGATTCCGTCTCCATAATCATTGGCAAAGTTTGACAGTACTTGAAAACCTATTGTTGTTAGAATGGCTAGCCAGAAAATACTTGACAATAATAAATCTTGCTTATGGCTTACAACAGAATTATTATAAAATGCTTGATTCCCTAAAAAACTTCCAACAATAATTCCAGAAATTGACAAGGGCAATGTTCTTAACCTTGCTGCTTGTATATATTTTTTTACATCCATGATTCTTTGCTGCTTTCTACTTTGTATAAAATATAATTGTATAGTGTTATTGCTCTATTTTCCTCAATACAAGGAAGTGTTATTTTCCCTGATGCAGTTTGCAAAACAAGATTTACTACTTTTCTTCTTTTCTGAAAAATAGTTTGTTTTATTTTTATGTTTTGAACTTTGAAAAACGGTAAATACGTTACATGTGTCTCTACTCTTCCTTTACCAATCAATAACAACTCTTTGTTAAATTGATAAAAGGCTTTTCGATATCTCAAATGTATTAATAATAAAATCACTGGAACTACAAGCATATTTACCCACAACCAAGTTGCATCTTTTATTAAAAAGAAAATCACGGAATTTAAAATAACGATCCCAATAGTGCTTCTAAAATACATTCTCAACTTATAATAGTTGTTAGGAACATATCGTGTTTCATCATCAACAGAATCATCTACATATAACAATTCTTTAATTGTTTTTATCTGCTCAATTTTACAACCAATTATTCTAATTAATTTGTTTTGTTGCTTTTTAACTTTTCCGCTAACAGCTTGCTTAAATGTAACGAATGAGATCCCTAATTTCTTTTTAATTGGATTTGTTGAAATGGTAATACTTTGGATTTTCCCTTTACTTAATATGATTGATTTTTTAGTCAACAATCCCTGCGTAATCTCAAACGATTTGTCTTTTATAAATAAGGTTAAGTTGAAATGAAAAAGTAAAATTCTAACCAAAGAGCTTAACACTCCAATTACAATAAGGATTAGAATAAAAATCACAAAAATGATAATGCTATTAAAAATATCTTTTGGATTTACATCTACATAGTTTCCTAAGACATCTTTTTCCCCTATCCCAATAAACACATCATTTAACTGCTGTAAAGCTCCAAAAACAAGTGCCATAAAAACCAATAAGTTTTGTAAGTGGTTTTCGGTTAAGCTCACTTTAAACAACTCTTTAAAACCAATTTTTAATAAAGGCTTGGGTTGCTTTTCTTCTAGTTCTAATTGTTGTTTCTTTTTCTTAACGAGAGACAATGCCATTTTTAACGCCTGGGCTTTCTCAAAGGTCAGCGCTTTTATGGCAATTTCTGTATCTTTTGAACCTGCTGTTTCTATACTTACTTCATATACATTTATGAGTTGCTGAATTAAGTTCTGTTTGAAATTTATATTCTGAATTCTATCGAAAGAGATAGAGGTGTTTTTCTTTTGCAGAATCCCTTCTTTTAAAACAAATTGTCCGTCATCTATTTTAAAAAGAAAATTGGTGTACACCAAATAGGCTCTAATTAAAAAGAACACTAAAAAAACAATGATCCCAATATAAACATACACAAGAGTTTCTTCAGAAAACTTAGAAAATCGCTGAATAAATATGATCAATAAAATCCAAGTTGCTTTAAAAGCCTTGAATAGTAATTTTGCGTAGATTACTAAAATCCCTTTCGGGGATTGTTTTGAAAAATCAGCAAATAAAGAATGGTTAACCATTTATTTGTTGGTTAATGAATTCTTTAATTTTTAAGGCCTCTTCTTTTTTTATTCCTTTAATTACTAGATCATTGCTACTATCTCCAGCTGTAAAAACATTGAGCGACGCTAATTTAAAGAGTCTAGAAATTGGTGCCTCACTTATTTCTACATGCTGAATTCTAGAAAAAGGCACTGTGGTTACAACCTTAATTAAAACACCGCTTTTATAGGTAACATCTTTATCTCTCAGCGCGTACTTCCTTCTAGAAAAACCAATTCCAAATGCTATTAATAGCACAAAAAAGAACAACATCAATACAAGGTAGATGTAGTTTACATATCGAAAAGCTCCTATTTCTTTAACGTTGGTTTCTAATAAGAATATGGCTAAAAAAAGGACTAAAAAAACAGTTAACATTGTAAGTATTAAAACTTTTAAATAGTCTTTATGAATTCTCTTAAAAGTTACTTTTGAAATATCTGGAAGTTGTAAAATCTCAATATTAGAAAACTCCATAAAATTTTATTTTATTGCTTCTTGTATAGAAATCGCTTGATTGTTCTTTACTGCTTGTACAAAAGCTCCAGGGAATTTATGTACTAAGGTTTTTCTGAATGACTTTGCTTCTTTGTAGGTTTTAAAAGAACCCAATCGGTATTTAAACATGCCATTCTCTTTAGAAACCTGAACATTATCTATTGAAGAAAATACTGCGCTTTCCTTTTTGTTTGCTCCAATCTGAACTGTAAAAACCAATGTTGGTTTTGGAACTTCTTTTTTAACTACTGGAACTGTTTCAACTTTTTTTTCTGGAATGATTTCTTCTTTTGTTTTTGTTTCTCCACAAGAAATAAAAACTAAAAAAAGACTCAATAAAAATAGTTGTAATGATTTCATAACATTAAAATTTATAATTCGTTTGCCTGTGCAATTAACTCAGCAATATCTAACACCTTAACTTCAGCTTCTTTTTCTTTGAACTTCACACCATCTGTCATCATTGTATTACAATATGGACAACCTGTAGCAATAATTTCAGGATTTGTTGCCAATGCATCTTCCGTTCTTAATACATTAATGTCTTTATCTCCTTTTTCGGGTTCTTTAAACATTTGCGCTCCTCCTGCTCCACAGCACAATGCGTTCGATTTATTGCGTTTCATTTCTGTTAAATTCACACCTAAACGTTTGATTAAATCTCTTGGAGATTCATATTCGTCATTTGCTCTACCCAAATAACAAGGGTCATGAAACGTCACTTTTTTATTTTTTAAAATCGCATCATTTATAGAAAGTCTGCCGTCAGCTATTAACTTCTTTATGTATTGTGTATGATGAAACACTTCATATTTACCACCCAAACCAGGGTATTCATTTTTTAATGTATTAAATGAGTGAGGATCGCATGTAACAATCGTTTTTACTTCGTATGCATTTAGCACCTCAATATTTGTTACTGCTTGCATCTGAAACAAAAACTCATTTCCTGCTCTTTTAGCAGCATCACCAGTAGAACTTTCTTCGGTTCCTAATACGGCGAAATCAACTTTTGCCTGATGTAAAATTTTCACAAAAGCTCTTGATATTTTTTTAGCTCTATCATCAAAACTCCCAGCTGCTCCAACCCAAAACAACACTTCTGGTTGTTTTCCTTGAGCCATCATATCTGCCATTGTAGGTACTATCATAAATTGCAAATTTTGAATTATGAATTATGAATTAATACAATTCGT